>Ga0209573_1000732_pt1 | contig 61207 bp, 55 predicted proteins | sample TNRBio252014_DNA_FD_185870 | JGI IMG/M metagenome (GOLD analysis project Ga0209573, IMG submission 185870) | Wastewater treatment Type I Accumulibacter community from EBPR Bioreactor in Madison, WI, USA - TNR Reactor_6/25/2014_ DNA (SPAdes)... | ecosystem: Engineered > Bioreactor > EBPR >...
CCACGATAGCGAGTTCGTCTATCATGCCAGCCACCAAACCCAAGTGACCAAGGTTTTTACTGGTTATTGTCGTTTCCATATCCCAAAAAAAAACTAAAATACAACTATTGCAGGTGGGGAATGTCAGCTTGATGTTTCTTTTCCATTTTTTTCCTCAAGTTTGTCTTAAGCCGTGTTCTCTTTAAAGGTATTCATGTTGGGCGTTCCGTATGTGTCTGGTTGGAAAATACCAGCATGAAGTTTTGATCAGGACTTCTATTCCTGTTTTTTCAAGCCTGAAAGTGTACAAGATGTTTGTTTGCGGCCAAGACGCCCCTTTCAAAAATGGGATCTCGGTCTTCTGTAAAGCCAAGGATACTGATGTCGTGAACGTCTGGCTCGATCAGTACATCGGGTGGATGGAGTTGCAGATGTAGGCTTTCAATTTGCTGTATCATCAGTTCGATAGACCGTTCCAGCACCCGCAGGCTTAATGGTGTTTGACGTAACAAGCGGTGTTTTAAGGCTTCCGTCCACGAAGTTTCCTCACGGTCTTCGTTTTCTTCGGCGTTATTGGCCAAGCTCCAGTGATTGCGGTTAAACAGCCGAACGGCAATGGTTTGTGTTGCGCCTTGGTCGCGCAGGACTTGGACGGGAAGATTGTTAAATAGGCCGCCATCAATCAACCACCGATCGCCAATTTGCACGGGCGCAAAGACTCCCGGAACTGCCGTAGAGGCCAAGACGGCAGGGGCAAGTTGCCCAGAACGCAGCACCACTTCTTCGCCATTCTCGATGTCGGTACAAACGGCAAAAAACGGGGTTGGTAAATCCTCGAAACGGCCATAGGGGAGCGTAAAACGCAGAAAATCCCCAAGAGCATCCACATCAATCAGCCCTTTGCCATCTAAGCGGATGCTCATCAGGTCTAAGAAGTCTTGCTTCAAAAAAACCTCTCGGATGTCTGCCAAGGGCATTCCTGAGGCATAGAAGACCCCAACCAAAGCGCCAATGCTGCAACCCGCCACCAAATCTGGTTTGATGCCTTGTTTTTCTAAGACCGAGAGCGCACCCAGATGTGCGAGACCTTTCATCCCACCGCCACCAAGTGCCAAACCGATGGTGTTTTTTGGAGGGGCCATTTTAATTGCTTTGTTTGCGCCAAACTTTGAAATAGACCAATGTGCCGATTGAGAGCAAGATAAGACCTGCTACGGGTTCGGTATTGAGTAAACTAACCAAGCCGCTACTAAGTTCGCCATTTCCAAAATGTGTGGCGGCTTCGGCAAATTTTTTGGCAGGATTTACAATGAGCGAGTTGAGTACAAAGGCAAACGCCACGATACAAAAGAACGCCGGAATCAAGGGGTAAAGTGGCACTTTGTAAGGCCGTGCAGCCTCGGCAAGTTTTTTCCGGAAGACAAAAACCGACAACCCCGTTAGGCCATAGAAAATCCAATCTACGAACGTCACATAATCAATCAGGTTTTCAAAAGCCCCCCAGAAGAGCAGAAGAACAATAGCCCAAATGGATTGAATAACGATGGCATTTGCGGGCGTTTTGTACTTCGGATGGATCTCGGCCAGTTTTTTAAAGAATAATTTGTCATCGGCCATCGCAAAATAAATGCGGGGGCAGGAGAGGATGTAAATCCCCGTGGTTCCCAAAACCGAAATACAAATAAGCAGCGAAATCCACTTGGCAGCGCCGGGGAAAACCACCGAAACCATATCGGCAGCAATTTGTTTGGATTGCGTAACCACCTCCATCGGTAAAACCTTTAGATATGCCACATTAATCAGCAAATAAACCGTTGTAATCACGATAGCGCCAATAATCATGGCACGTGGAACGGTTCTGGAAGGGTCTTTGGCCTCGCCAACCACAAAAGTAGTATGCTGCCAACCGCCATACGACCATAAAACCCCGACCAATCCGGTGAGCATTGCGGTTACAATACCAAAGCCCATCGGCATAGAAGGCTGTACCGCGCCCGAAGCCCGAATTTGATCCACCATTGCATTGGTCAAATTGGGGTCTGGTACAAAGAAAAGCCCGATCACAATCACCGCTACAATACCAAATAATTTGGTGGTTGTGAAGACATTGGTGAAAAGTTTGGATAAATCCACCCCGAAAACATTGATAAGGGTGAGTAGAATTAAGGTGGTGATCTGGATGATTAGCGGAATAGTGACGTTTATAGGGCCAAGGGTAAACAGTACTTCTTGTGGGATTGGCACAACGTACTTGAGGAAGTCCGTAAAGACAACCACCAATCCGGCAATGGAGCCTGTATTGGTGACGACCAACAAAGACCAGCCATACAGAAATCCGGCAAGATCACCAAATGCCTCTCGGATATATACATACATTCCACCGCGCTTGGTGAACAATGTCCCCAATTCAGCAAAGGTTAGTGCGCCAGTCAGGGTCACCAATCCACCTAATAACCAAACCCCAATAATCAGGGTATGATCGGGTAAGAAAGCGCCAACTTTGGTTCCGGCTGCGCGAAAAATACCACTTCCGATGGCGGCGCCAATCGCAATCATGGTAAGACTAAAGAGCGTAAGGCTTTTTTTAAACTCTTGGGACATGGTTTGCAGGGGTCAAGGGATGAAGAATGGTGTGAAGATAATGTAATGCAGCCATTCCCACCAACTTCATCTTTATCTAACCGATAAATAATACCGCCAGAGTTGTATCTTGTTTTCAAAAAAAGCATGTCGGTCTCGTTTGGAACGCCCAGACAACATCATCCTTCGTGTGCTTCTACCAATACCTTGGCGGGCGATTGGGCGCGGCAAGGAGCGCCAGAAGGAACGGTGGTTTCTGCGGATTATCAATCTGCGGGCAAGGGGCGTTTAGGTCGTATTTGGGATGCACCGATGGCCGAGAACCTCCTGTTTTCCGTTGTATTACGTCCTCCGCTTTTGCAAGAGCATTACGGACAAGTGGTGATGGCGGCGGCGGTTGCAGTTTCGGAAGCCCTTGCCGAGGCCATCCATTCGGAGCAATTCCAGATAAAATGGCCCAACGATATTTTGTTAGCCAGCAAAAAAGTGTGTGGCATGTTGTTGGAAACGGTTAGTGGAACGGATGCGCTTTTGTTGGGCATCGGCGTAAATGTAAACCAGCAACTTTTTCCAGATGAATTGCGCCCAAAAGCCACATCCTTAGCACTTTTTACGAAAACAACCATAGATCGGGAAGCGCTTATGGCAACGGTTTTGGCCAAGTTAGAGGTTTGTCTAAACCGTTTGTACCATAGCGGAATTGCAGAAATACGCCATACATACCTACATCATTTGGCGGGACTGGGAGAACGTATTCGCTTACAACTGCCCAGTGGCGAGCCCAGTCAAGGATTTTTGGCGGGCGTTAACGAGCAGGGTCATTTAATGGTGATGGAAAAGGGCGGGATACGGACTTATGTGGCCGGAGAAGTGAGCCTCGCGGGATTTTATGCTCATCTCGATAAAGATCATGATTGAGGGACGTGTAGGGTCAAGCTAACGATCGTCGTTTTTTGCCTTATCTTTAAGGTTGAAACTGTTTTATCATCAAAATATGCTAATCATGTCTGTGTGGGTAACAATCGTTTTAGATGGCGTAGGCATAGGAGAAGCGCCCGATGCGCATGTGTATGGGGATGAAGGTTCGGATACGCTGGGCCATGTTTGTGCTTTGGCACGTCCAGCCTTGCCCAACCTGACGGCAGCCGGCTTGGGAAATATTGCCCCTTTAGCGGGTGTTCCGGCTGTTGCGAATCCACAAGCGGTTTTTGGCAAAATGCAAGAGGCTTCTGCCGGAAAAGATAGCACAACGGGGCACTGGGAATTGGCGGGCCTGCCATTAGAGAAGCCCTTCCCGACGTATCCAAACGGTTTTCCGGAGGATGTGGTAGCGGCGTGGGTATCGCGCTGCGGATTGCCCGGGGTCTTGGGAAACTGTGTGGCCTCTGGAACTGCCGTGATTGAAGAATTTGGTGCAATGCACATGGCGACGGGAAAACCCATTCTTTACACCTCCGCCGACAGTGTTTTCCAGATTGCTGTTCATACAGATTGTGTACCGATCGAGGAATTGTACCGCCTTTGTGAGATAGCCCGCAACCAAGTTTGTATCGGGCCACATGCGGTAGGGCGCGTTATTGCCCGACCTTTTACGGGAGTGCCGGGTGCGTTTAAACGACTTTCGGGACAACGAAAAGATTTTTCCTACTTGCCAACACACACGACGCTCCAAGAAGCCTTGCAAAAACAGGGCATCCGTACTTTGGCCATTGGCAAAATTGGGGACTTGTTCGGGAATGTGGGCTTCGATGACATCCGTAAAACCAAATCCAATGCAGAGGGTATTGCTCGCACCATCGAGGCCATTCTGGAAGTCCAAAAAAGTGGCCACAAGGCATTTATTTGGACAAATTTGGTGGATTTTGACCAAGAATACGGCCATCGGAACGATGTAAATGGGTTTGCGGCAGCTTTAGAAGCATTCGATGCCGCCTTGCCGGAAATCCGTGCGGTTTTGCCAGAAGAGGCGCGTTTGTGCATTACCGCCGATCATGGGAACGACCCCGCCACGCCCAGTACCGACCATAGCCGCGAGTATGTACCGCTTTTGCTGTTTGGCGGCCCTGTGCTGCGGGACATCGGAACCCGTGCCACCTTCTCCGATCACGCGCAAACGGTGGCCGCCTATTTTAAATGTGCCTTTGAGGCGCCCGGAACGGCCTTCTAAGGTTATGGTAAACTTTCGTTGACCTTTGTTAATATTGACCAATTTTTCCCGTATCTTTTGAACTTTGTGCCAAAACAAGAACCCATGCGCCTGATTTTGTTGAGTTTCTTGGTTTTTTTAGGGATTCTGGGTTGTTCGCCAAAACCCTTACCTGAAAAAGCACCCGCTAAACGCTTTGTAATGCCCCATGAAAACCTTACTCCCGCCGAGGTTTTTGTGAAGGATCGCATTCAAAAAGAGGGCGTCCATGTGGTGCATTTCTGGGCGCCGTGGTGTGGAAACTCTATTGCCGAGCTGAAATCTGGTTGGTACGAAACCGTTCGCGCTTTTGAAAATGACGAGCGTGTAACCTTCACCTTCGTCACCATTTGGAACCAAGGAAAGAGTGGCCGAGACGTCTTAAACCGCTACCTCATTCCTGAAACGGTGAATGAACAGGTTTTACCGGACTTTGGCAACTCCGAAGAATACATCCATCGTCGTCGGGTTTTTCTGGGACTTCCTGTAACCTGGACGCCCACAACATGGGTCTTTAACCGATCGGGGCAGTTGGCTTATGCGTTTAATTATGGCGAAGTAACCGCCGAAAAACTAAAAGGTGCAATTGATGATGCGCGTGCAAGTTGGCACCATGAATAAAAGCCTTGTGTTAAAGACATCATAAATACATTTAAAGTCATTGTAAATACATTGAAAGTCATTGTAAATAAATTATAATAAATTAGTATCCCTTAACCGAAACCCCAGCCGAATGAATGCCCGTTTAATGCATCGGATTGCCGCCGGATTTTCCTTTTTATACGCATTTGTGGTCTATTTCCTCACCATGGCCGATACCGTCTCCTTCTGGGACTGTGGTGAATTTATTGCCATTGGTCATGGCTTGCAGGTCTCACACCCGCCCGGAGCACCCTTTTATATGCTCATTGGGCGGCTTTTCTCCATGTTTATGCCCACTTCCCAAATTGCGTGGAGTATTAACCTGATCTCGGTCTTGTCTTCTGCCGGAACCACCTTGCTGACGTACCTGATTGTGACGCGGATGATAGAAGAGTGGAAAGGCCGTTTGGAAGAATGGCAGGGCTTAGACCTTGTTGCGGGTATTGGCGGCGGGCTTATTGCCGCGCTTACGTTTACCGTTACCGATTCCCACTGGTTCAACTCGGTAGAGGCGGAGGTCTATGCCATCTCCATGTTTTTTACAGCACTTGTGGTTTGGTTAACCTTTAAATGGGTGGATCAGGTGCGCCGCGATGAACAAAAATTGGGCGGTCAATTGGGTGGCGTTTCTTCCCGTTGGCTTTTGCTGATTGCCTATCTTTTTGGTCTTGCTACGGGAGTACACCTCCTAAACCTTTTGGCCATCTTTTTTACCGGCCTATTGGTTTTCTACGAAAAGTTCGATAAGCCGGACTTTACCAATGCGCAGCGCTTTAAAGGAATTGTCATTACAGGACTTTTGTCGTCGGTTATTTTCTTTATCATTTATCCGGGTATTATCCAAACCTTGCCATCCATCGCCGGAAGTTCGGGCGTTCCTTCCCTCGTTATGTTGGTTGTCCCAATTTTGGTTGCAGGATTGGTTTATTACTCTCATGTCAATAAAAAACAATTACTTAACTTGTTTAGTATTGGCTTGTTGTTGGTGATTATCGGCTATTCAACCTATGCGTTGATCTTTATTAGAAGTGCTGCAAACCCGCCGATTGATGAAAACGACCCCGAAACGGTAGATGCTATTGTGTCGTACCTGAAACGGGAGCAATATGGAAAAACGCCGCTTTTGGCAGGGCCTTCTTACGACAACAATACCGGAAGCATAGACCCAGAGAAGAATAAACTTTTCCCACGGCGATGGTCAGACCAAAGCCAAGAACATGTTCGTTTTTATGCACAATTCGACTCGGACTGGGACTTCTTCTGGCGCTACCAAGTGAATCACATGTATCTCCGCTATTTCTTGTGGAATTTTGTGGGCAAGGCTGGCGATTTTCAAGCCGCTCCTTGGATTGCTTTTCCGGATGAGAATCTTTTGGCGGGTATGCAAACCCCAAGCGAGCAGAAGTCCCATAATGCGTTTTATGCGTTGCCGTTATTGTTGGGCCTCATTGGTATGGGTTGGCACATCAAAAAAGACTGGCGGCGAGCGTTCGCACTGGGGATTTTGTTCTTTGTAACGGGTATTGGCATCATTTTATACCTTAATCAAACCCCAATGCAGCCACGCGAGCGCGATTATGCGTATGTGGCGAGTTTTTGGGCTTTTGCGTTCTGGATTGGAATTGGTGCAACGGCGCTCATAGAATTGGTGGGAGAAGCCCTTAAGAATTTGGCTGCTTCTGCCAGAACGGGCGTCGCGGGCGTAGTTTTGGCGACTTGCTTTGTGGCCGTTCCGGGACATATGCTTGCCGAAAACTATGCAGACCATAACCGCAAAGGCGAACGGGTGGCTTGGGACTATGCGTGGAACATGCTAAATTCCTTAGAGAAGGACGCAATTATCTTTACCAATGGCGATAATGATACCTTCCCGCTCTGGTATTTACAAGAAGTGGAGGGCGTCCGCCGCGATGTGCGTGTGGTAAATCTCTCGCTCCTCCAAACCTCTTGGTACATCAAGCAGCTCAAGAACCAAAAGTCTCACAATGCCGCACCGCTCCCCATTTCGATGACCGATGCGGCGATTGAGGCGATAGACATCCAGCCCATTGAAGGTAAAGGACAGCAGGTCTCCATTCCGGTGAATCCAAAAGTTTTTCAGCCGGGTGGTGTTTTTCATCAATCCATGGCCGATTCCCTCCAAGCACCTTCCCAAATGGCATGGACGGTAAAAGGGCATCCATACTCCGAGGAAATCAGCCTGTTGTATCCCAATGACCAAGCCGTTTTGGATGTGATTAAAACCAATGCCGAGCAAGGTTGGAAGCGCCCGATCTATTTTGCGGTGACGGTTGCGCCCGATGGTTTGGTAAGTCTGGAAGACTACTTGCAATTAGAAGGATTGGCAACTCGGGTTGTCCCCATTAAGCACAACGAGTCTCAAGGCCGCGTGGTGCCCGACCTTATGCTGCGCCGGACAGCACAATTCCGATTTACCGGCTTAAACAATCCGAATATTTATTTCGATGAAAATATTCGCGGTATGACGGACAACTACCGTACCCTTCTCTTGCAGTTGGCGGATCAACTCATTCGCTCCGGCAGAAAAGCCGAGGCCGCACAAGTTGTAGCGCGTTTGGCCAAACAAGTAGATCCCAAAGTGATCCCACCAGATTTCTATTCTACCTATCTGTTCTCGGAAACGTACCGGAAATTGGGGGATACAAAACGTGCCGACGAAATGATGCGTAACGCCGAAAATATGGCCATCAGGCAGTATAAAGCAGGGGCAGATGTCGAAAAAGCCCAGTTGTATGCCGAACAGATTTGGCGAACCTATATGATTAGCGAGCAATTCGAGAAGGCGGCACAATATGGCCAACGATTGATGCGTGAATTGGGCTTGCAAAACGAAGAATACCGCATGGATGCCAAGCAGTTGAAAGACCTCTTCGAGGAATCGAAACGGTATCAAGAAGAGCAAGAACGCGCCGCCATAGACACCTTGTCCGCACCGCCGGATACGTTGCAACGCTAAAAAAAATGTTAAATCCAAAACGGAGGCCATTATGGTCTCCGTTTCTGTATGTGCTGGTGTCCGATGCATGAAAATAAGCCTAAAGAAACCCATTGCCCATTTTGCGCGCCATCAGTGGGAAGTGCCGTATTTGCTGAAGACCCTTCTTCTTTGGCTTTGTATAACCTATCGCCGATTTTGCCCGGACATGTTTTGATTGTCCCCAGACGTCATGTGGAGCGGGTAGCGGCAATGTACGAGGCGGAATGGGACGATTTCTGGAGGTTTGCACGCAAGATGGCGTCCTTGGTCACGGCGTGTTTTCATGCAGATGGGTGCGATTGGACTATTCAGGATGGAGCCTCCGCTGGACAAACCGTAGGACACGTACACCTGCACTTAATTCCTCGGCATACAGGCGATTTACCTGAGCCGGGGGATTGGTACCCCAAATTGGTGGCGCAGCAATCCGGCGACTCGTCCACGCGGCCACGTCTAACACCGCAAGAAATGGCAAAGGTGGTACAGTACCTTCGTTTGCAGAGGTACCAAGGCTAATACGAGTGTACCAAGGCTAATACGAGATCGTTTTCAGAAAACTTATGTGCAAAATGCGGGATTAAGACGAAACGTGCGTAATTTTACCACCTCACGAACCTACCGCTTTGAGTAACCATGAGTAGTACCAGAGAATTTATTGTCACCGCCCGAAAGTATCGCCCGCAAACCTTTGGCGACTTGGTCTCCCAAGCACATGTTTCCGAGACCCTACGGAATGCCATCCAGTCCGGACGCTTGGCACATGCTTATCTCTTTAGTGGCCCACGCGGCGTAGGGAAAACAACCGGCGCAAGGCTCTTGGCGAAGGCCATCAACTGTACCACCCTGCTCACACAGCGCGACCGTGGCGAGGCATGCCGGAATTGCGAGTCCTGCCGGAGTTTTGAGGAAGGGCGCAGCCTGAACATCATCGAAATAGACGCCGCCTCCAACAACTCGGTGGATGATATTCGCGCATTGCGTGATAAGGTAATCATTCCGCCGCAAGGGGCACGTAAAAAGGTTTACATCATAGATGAAGTACATATGCTCTCTAATGCAGCCTTTAATGCCTTGCTCAAGACTTTGGAAGAACCGCCACCTCATGCCTTGTTTATTTTTGCAACCACCGAGCCGCACAAAGTCTTGCCCACCATTTTGTCTCGGTGTCAACGTTTCGACTTTAAGCGTATTCCCGTAGCCGATATTGTGGGGCGACTAAAGGAAATTTGCCAGATCGAAGGGTTCTCGGCCGATGAGGAGTCGTTGGTGCTGATTGCCCAAAAAGGGGATGGGGCACTCCGAGATGCGCTCTCGGCCTTTGATCAGGCCATAGCACTTTGCGGAACAGACCTGAAATATCCGGAATTGGCAAAGGCACTCGGGGTGATTGCCACGGAGCTGTATTTTACCGTTACGGAGATGGTTCATACTCGCGAAACGGCACCCGTTTTTGATTTTGTTCACCAATTGGTTACTTCTGGTGCGGATTATTTGGAATTTGTGGGCGGCCTTTCGGCACATATGCGCAATCTCTTGGTCGCACAAGCCACAAAATCGGGCACGCTGATCGAGGCTGCCGAGGCCGTACAACAACGGTATCAGCGAGAGGCCGAACGGTTCTTGGAAGCAGACTTGCTACGAATGTTACAAATCGTCTCGGAAGGGGAGGTTTCGTTAAAAACCAGTGCCCAACCGCGTCTTAGGTTGGAAATGATGTTGCTAAAATTGGTCACGATGCCAACGACGGTGGATTTGGGGCTGCTGCTACGCCATTTAGACCGTCTTGAGGCAAACATCAAGTCCGGAAACATCCCACCAACGGCGCCTGTTTCGCAACTGCCTCCTACGCCCAATAGCCCTGGCGGTAACGCCCAAACGGCGTCGTCATCTGTATCCACAAAAGCGCCTGCGCATGTGGTTGAGGTTGTTTCAACTTCGGTTGCAGAACCCAAGCAGCCACCGATCCTCCCCCAGTCTATAGAAAAAAAACAAGACCCCACGAGGAGCATAACTTCTTATGAGGCACTTTTTGGCAAACCCGCTTTTGCCGGAAATAAGCCCATGAACAAGGCCAAGGCGCCTGATCCACAAAAAAACGAAGTCCAAGTACAAGTCCATAAAAAAACGATCGAAGAAGACTATAACCGCCTGTTTTTTGAAGCCAATAAACATTGGTCAGATTTTCTATTGCGTATTAAACGGGAGCGCATCGCTGTTTTTGGGATGTTAAAACATGCCCGTTTAGACCGCGCCGAGCGCTCAATGCTTCTGATTTCTGCGCCCGACACCATGCACGTTGAGATGCTGGGCCAACAACGGGAATGGCTTGCCACTGAATTGGCTGCGGTGGCCGGGTTTAACCACCCGCCCAATCTTGGTTTTTTTGTTCAAACCGTATCCGCCTCCGATGCCGCAAGCCTTGCCGAGACCGAAAATACCGACCCGTACCAACAGCTGCAAAAGCTCAGCCAAACCAATGCAACCGTTCGGGTACTTATAGACCAATTCGGTGCAGAAATTGTCTGGTAATTCCATTATCTCTTGTCAAAACACGTTTGAACTTTTTAGCACATTTGTATTTGTCGGAAGACACGCCGGAGTCGCGGCTCGGAAATTTGCTGGGGGATTTTGTAAAAGGTAATATAGCAAACCTTCACTTTCCGCCTCCCATCATTAAAGGGATTGCAGAGCACCGACAAATAGACGTTTATACAGACCGTCACCCCATTGTCAAACAAAGTCAAAGCCTGATCGGTAGTCAAAATCGGCGGCTTGCGGGTATTGCTATTGATGTGATGTACGACCACTTTTTGGCACGCGATTGGTCTTTGTATCATCCTTTGCCGCTACAAGAATTTACTACCCAGTGTTACCAGGAAGTTAAGGCGCAATGGGAGATTTTGCCGCCTCGCCTACAATTTGTTTTGCCCTATATGGAACAAGACGACTGGTTAGCGGGATATGCCACACATGAGGGCATAGCGGCTTCTCTGACCGGACTCAGCCGACGGATGCAACGGCAATTTGGAAGACCAAACCAATTTGCAGAAACTATTTTGGATTTTCAAACCCATTATCACGAATTATCAACACACTTCACGGCCTTTTTTCCGCAACTCCAGCAGTTTGTTGCTACTTTAAGGCAGGAAGGTGTTACCCCCGAAGTTGTAACTCCGGCTAATTTTCAGAATAAATGAAAGCATTAATTTTATGAAAAGCAACATACTCCGTTCTTTCCTTACGCTCTTTTTGGGCACTTTTTTCTTTGGTGGTTGCGATATCTTCAACAAAGCCGAAGTACAAATAGAGGACTTGGTCGTCGGTACGGGCGAGATTGGCGGCTTGTACAATACGTGGCAAGTAAAATACACCGCAACTATTTTAGGACAAACTGCCCCTTTCGAGCAATCTACCGAAGAAAAGCCCCTTTCCTTTGTCAATGATTTCTCGATTTCCCCAACGGGATTTAGTGATGGCATCCAAGGCATGCGCATAGGGGGAAAGCGGAAAATCACGGTTCCACCAAGTTTGGCTTGGGGGCGCGATGGCATCAAAGACCGCACCGGAAAGGTCATTGTTCCCAAAAATGCCACCATTGTTTTTGAAGTGGAATTGCTCGCGCAACCAAGCGTAACCAAAACCGAAACAACGCCCGGAAGTGGCGAAGGTGCAGACAGTGGGGACTTGCTCGAAGTAAAGTATAAAGGCTATTTTGTGGATGCTCGGGGTTACTTTACCGATGGAACCGTCTTTGACCAATCTTCAGGCGATGCCACCTTCAAGTTTACCCTTGGGGTGAGTAACGTTATCCCCGGTTGGCATGTTGGCATGGCGGGCGCACGCAAGGGCAGCAAGCGGACGCTAATCATCCCGCCACACCTCGGATATGGCTCCTACGGCGTTCCCAATTATCAAACGGGCGGATATTCGATACCACCTCATGCCACCTTGGGCTTTGAGGTAGAGGTGGTTAACCTTACTGCGGGGAAAAAGGTGGATTAGTTTTTTTTGGTCGCAAACTTATACCAATTAGGGGAAATTACGGTTTAGAGGTTACTCGCTTTCAACCTTTTTAGGTGTTGAGAGGAGCAAAGCGAACTGACGAAGTAGCATCAACCTTTCAACACAGCGTATAAAGCATGTGCTTATTGAGATCGCCTCTATCTTATAGTATGCTGTGTTGCTCAATAATATCAGGGCAACGCTTAGAAAATCCGCATATTGGCCCAGCCACCGGGCTTCGACTACGATCAACGCGCTATTTCTTTGTCATATATAGATGCCACCCCTACGGGGCTTTGTTGTACACATGGAAACGGATTTCTACTAAGATGCCGCCCCTACGGGGCTTTGCCATTCATTCAAAAGTAGAACAAACCCTTGAAAAACCAGCATTTACGCAATTCCGTGAGTTCTTACATGATTCTTGAATGGCTTAGCTTCGGCTACGCTCAGCCGAATTGCTTCTTTTGACCGTACAAAAAAAGGCCGCCGGCAGGCTCGTCTGCGACCGGCAGGCTTATCTGCGCTCAGTCGGCAGGCCCGTCTGCGACCGGCAGGCTTCGATTTGATTACCCCAAAACACCTAATGAAATGGTTACAAGTTAAAGGCTGTCTCAATAACTTGTTGGAGATAAATTTGTTTTGTATCTTGAGAAAATAGACAATTTAGGCAGTAGCCAAGTTGCGTGTAAGGCAAAAAATATACGCAATATTGCGTGTATCAAGTAGTTCGTGGCAATGAAAAAAAGAAAAAAGCAGTACCTTTGGAAAAATTTATAAAAAGATGAAGTTACCACATCCAATTCCATATCAAGGCAGCAAAAGAAATTTGGCAGATAAGATACTTTCTTATTTTCCATTAAAAGTGAACCGACTTTTTGAGCCCTTTGCAGGTTCTGCGGCTATAACAATTGCCTCCTCTTACTACTGCAAGGCAAATCATTTTATTATAAATGACGTAAACGAGCCTTTAATAAAGTTATGGGATAAAATAATAAACAACCCAGACCAAATAATAAATGAATATCATTATATTTGGAACAACCAGATTGGAAGGGAAGAAGAATATTATTACGAGGCAAGAGAAGAGTTTAACAATACCCAAAAGCCAGAATATTTACTCTTTATGTTGGCAAAGTGTGTCAAAGCAGCCGTTCGGTATAACTCGAACGGAGAGTTTAACCAAAGTCCCGATAAAAGACGATTGGGCAGAACCCCATCCAATATGCGTGAGGATATAATTAAGGTTTCACAATTGCTCAAAAACAAGGTAACGCTCCTTTCATTAGATTACGAAGAAGCGATAGCAAGCGCAAATGAAGATGACTTGATATATTTTGACCCTCCATATCAAGGAACAGGTCAAAACGGGGGATTTAGGTATATGCAGGATTTGAACCATGATGATTTTATACTTACCCTTTTTCAACTCAATAAAAAAAACATCCCTTTTCTGTTGAGTTATGACGGGCGTACGGGGGACAAACATTTTGGCAAGCCGCTTCCAGATGAATTGAAATTGACAAAAATTGAAATTGACGCTGGAAGGTCTTCGATAGCAACCCTCCTTAACAGGGTTGAAAATACGTATGAAGCATTGTATATTTCTCCTTCGTTAATGAACAGAATTGACCTAAAACAGCAACCTTTATACGTACAAACCTCGTTGTTTTAATCCGTCATGCCGAAACAAAAATATCCATCTGATTTCCTTAAACTTATTGGTACAATTACCAATAAGAGGGCTAAAATTGTCATTGACCATATAATGGAACATGGTTTCATCACGACACGAGATTTGGAAATCAAGTATGGATACAGCCATCCACCGAGAGCTGCAAGAGATGTAAGAGAGGCAGGCATACCACTTGAAACATTCAACGTCAAGTCGGAAGAGGGGAAGTCAATCGCAGCCTACAAATTTGGAGACTTGACCCAAATACAGCATAATAAGTTTGGTGGAAGAAAAGTGTTTTCAAAAGAGTTTAAAAGTCAACTTTACGCCCTTTCAGGTGGAAAATGTGCTATCTGTAATGGTTCTTTTGAAGAAAGATATTTGCAAATTGACCATAGAGTACCTTACGAGATAAGTGGCGACAGCAATAATTTCCAACAGAACATAGATGATTATATGCTTTTATGCGCTTCGTGCAATAGGGCAAAATCATGGTCATGTGAACATTGTGACAATTGGACTGTGCAAAAGGAAATTGAACTTTGTCTCAAATGCTACTGGGGGAATCCAAATAATTATGACCATATAGCCTTGCAAGAAATCAGAAGGTTAGAATTAGTTTGGCAAGATAACGAAATCAATTTCTTTGAAGCATTGAAAAAAGAGGCAGATGAAGGTAAATTGCAATTGCCTGAACATGTCAAAAGTTTAATCAAGAAGCATTTGAAAAAGGAATAAATGCCACGAACAAAGCATGGTCGCACATGGCGGCGAAAGCCGAACCCGCAAAGCCAACGCTCGCCGCCACGTCGTCCATGCAACCGTTATAAGCCACTTTAGGACGATAGAAAACAAGCGATTTGACCTAAATATTTTGTAAATTTGAAAGGTCTTTAAGACTGAAAAATATGTTCAACACAATAGAAATAGACAGAAGTAATTTGACAATAATGGGTGTTAAGTTTTCGGACTTAAAAACCTTAGAAAGCACTGCAAACGCTTTGGAGAGTAATATGTTTGAAGGTTTTAAGCCGACACCAAAAGGCATTGAAATTATTAGAGACTATGTTACAGGTAAAATAACGCTTACAGAACTTGTGGCATTCGCTAAACAAAAAGCCTATGTCTAATTCTTACAAATACAATAGACCCTGACTTCACCTACACTGACCCCAAGACAGGACTTTTAAGAAATTTACAAGACATTACCGACCCTGATGTATTGCTCTTTGTCGAGAGTGGAGCGGTAACAAAACGACTTTAAGAACTTTACGAACACCCAATAAAAATAAAAGGTATTGACAGCCTTTTTTAAATCCATAGACATTTGTTTCAAGATATTTACGTTTGGGCAGGTAAAAAACGGACTGTTGAAATTAGCAAAGACGGTAAGCAGTTCTTCCCTACTTCGCATTTTGACAACGTTTTCAGATACATTGACCAATTAATTTTGGAGTTCAAGAAAATTCCAAAAGACAACAAAAAACTATTAGCCGAGAAATTGGCGGAAATTTTAGATAACGTCAATTATTTACACCCATTCAGAGAAGGAAACGGACGAACACAAGGAGCGTTTTTAAGTTTTTAAGACTGTTGGCATTAGAAAAAGGCTTAACATTAAATATCAACCCGCCAGACAACAAAAGTGTTTACGAACGATATATGAAAGGAACAATAGAAAGTGACATAAAGACTTTGACAGCGTTAATTTTTGAACTATTTGACACGAATGACAAATAGAAACTCTTCGGCGAAATAGAAATAAAGGCTGTCTCAATAATAGCTAATTGGTATTATGCCCATGCTGGAGAGAGCTTTAAATAAGCTCTTTTTTTATGCCAATTTATACCGTTTGCGATGCCTCCAAGTGTTAAGGATTGTAAAACATGTCAGACATCAGGTCAAGGTGCGTGCCAATACGTCATACATCATCGTTCAATTTGCCACCTTGTCTAAAATAAGGGTTAGGAATGGTTTTAGCATTGGATCCGTTTAAAAAATAAAGGAGGAAATGCCATGAATCTAAACAAGTTTACGGTGAAAGCCCGTGAGACCGTGCAAGCTGCTTTAGAACTTGCAGCAACACAAAACCATCAAATGATTGAACCTGCCCACTTGCTTAAGGCACTTTTGGGAGATAGCCAAAGCGTAGCAAGTAGCATCTTCGAGCAATTGGGCATACAAACGGCTACGTTATCCGCCAAAACAGATGCTATTCTGGCACGATTGCCCAAGGTAGCAGGGGCTGGAGTGGAAGGTCAGTACCTAAATACCGAAACCAAGTACGTTTTTGACCAAGCACAAAAAGAGGCCGATGCTTTAAAAGATGAGTTTGTGACGACTGAGGCACTCTTGATTGCCCTCGCCGAAAGTAAAGATGCCATCGGGCAGACACTACGCGAATTAGGGGTGTCCAAAGGGCAAATTTTGCAGGTTTTGCGCACCATACGCGGGACACAATCGGCGACGGATGAACATGCCGAAGGCCGCTACAATGCGCTTAAACGATATGCTCGCAACCTGAATGACCTTGCCCGTAAAGGCAAAATTGATCCGGTCATTGGGCGTGACGATGAGATCCGGCGCGTGCTTCAAATTCTAAGCCGCCGGAGCAAAAATAATCCCGTTTTGATTGGGGAACCCGGTGTGGGTAAAACCGCAATTGCCGAAGGCTTGGCCATCCGTATTGTCTCTGGCGATGTACCAGAAGGGCTAAAGTCCAAAGAAATTGTATCCTTAGACATGGGTGCGCTTATTGCTGGGGCTAAATATCGGGGCGAGTTTGAAGACCGTCTCAAGGCTGTTGTGAAGGAAGTGACCGAGGCCAACGGGCAACTTATTCTTTTTATTGACGAGATTCATACCTTGGTTGGGGCTGGGGCCGCCGAAGGCGCAATGGATGCGGCCAATATCCTAAAGCCCGTACTTGCACGGGGTGAGTTGCGGGCAATCGGGGCAACAACCTTGGCCGAGTACCAAAAATACATGGAGAAGGACAAAGCCCTCGAACGGCGCTTCCAAACGGTCATGGTGGAAGAACCTTCGGTGGAGGACTCCATTTCCATTTTGCGCGGTATCAAAGATCGTTACGAGGTGCATCATGGGATCCGTATTCTGGATGGTGCGATTGTGGCCGCGGTAGAACTCTCGAACCGCTACATCACCGAGCGATTTCTACCGGATAAAGCCATAGATTTAATGGACGAAGCGGCGGCACGTATCCGGATTGAAATTGACTCTATGCCGGAAGATTTGGACAATTTGGAGCGACAAATCCGGCAGTTGGAGATCGAACGCGAGGCCATTAAACGCGAGGTGGCGGACGGCGTGAAGGCTGCCGAAGATAAAATGCAACACATAAACGAGCAATTGGCCAACCTGGGCGAACAACGCGACCGACTGAAGAGCCAATGGATGCAGGAAAAAGAACTCGTGGGTGAAATCCGGACGAGCAAAGAAATGATCGAAAACCTGCGCTTTGAAGCTGAAACCGCCGAACGTAGAGGTGATTTTGCGAAAGTCGCCGAAATCCGCTATGGTAAACTGCCCGAACAAGAACGGAACATCGCTGCAGTGAAAGAAAAATTAAATGCCCTTCAAGTAAAAGGGTCTATGTTGAAGGAGGAAGTCACTGCCGAGGACATTGCAGAAGTGGTTAGCCGATGGACGGGCATTCCCGTAACACGGATGTTGGAATCCGAACGGGCAAAATTGCTCAAAATGGAGGAGGAACTGTCTAAACGGGTCGTTGGGCAATCAGCGGCACTCCATGACGTTTCTAATGCGGTTCGGCGTGGACGCGCTGGCTTGCAAGACCAACATCGCCCCATTGGCTCGTTTATTTTCCTTGGTACAACGGGCGTTGGGAAAACCGAATTGGCGAAAGCCTTGGCCTCGTTCTTGTTCAACGACGAGGCGGCGATGGTGCGCATAGACATGAGTGAATACCAAGAACGACATGCCGTAAGCCGCCTGATTGGTGCGCCGCCCGGCTATGTGGGTTATGATGAAGGTGGACAACTGACCGAGGCCGTCCGACGTCGCCCATATGCCGTTATCCTCTTAGACGAGATCGAGAAAGCACATCCAGAGGTCTTTAACATCCTCTTGCAAGTGCTGGACGATGGCCGATTGACCGATAACAAAGGCCGTACCGCCGATTTTAAAAATACCATTATCATCATGACGTCTAATATTGGGGCAGAGATGATCCAAAGCCGAACCGAGGCCGCCGGAGGCTTCCTTTCCGCCGCAGAAAACCGTAAACTCCAAGAAGACCTCTTTACCATGCTCAAACAACGGGTGCGCCCCGAATTTCTGAACCGGATTGATGAGGTGGTGATGTTTAATCCCTTGGGGCAAAAAGAAATTCGGCGAATCGTGGAAATTTTGTTTGCCCAAATTCAACACCTGGCCAAAACAAGTCACAACCTAAACCTTACCCTCACCGACGAGGCAAAAGATTGGGTAGCTCGGCAAGGATTTGACCCCGTCTTTGGGGCAAGGCCGCTGAAGCGTGTCATGCAACGCGAGATCACCAATCGGTTGGCACAAGAGATTTTGGGTGGCTGGATAAAACCGGGTGAAACCATAGAAATTGGTCTCTCTGCTCGTGCAGATGGTCTCCAATTCGGCAATATTGAGGACGCGGTTTTGATAGAAGACGATCAACAACACTTGCCAAAATCCCCAGAGGTAGGCTTGGCATAAACCTATGCAGCCGAATGACCGCTTTAGGCCCTGTCGCGTCTCGGTGCGTGGCAGGGTTTTTGTGTGAAGCAGTTTGATAGCAACGTTAATTTCAGGTTTTAAATTGTTGTTATTATTGAGGCCGTCTCTATCTTATAGTATGATGTGCTGTTCTATAATGGCAGGGCGGCTCTTAGAAAAATCCGCCGAATAGTTCAGCCACCGGGCTTCGACTTGGCTCAGTCATGGGGCGGCTACGCTCATCCAGCGCTATTCTTGTCATATATAGATGTCACCCCTACGGGGCTTAGCCGTTAATTCAAGAGTGGAGCAACCCCTTGTAAAACCAGCATTTACGCAATCCCTTGAGTTCTTCCCTGATGCTCGCTTGGCAGGGCGACCCTTAGAAAAATCCGCTTTTGGCCGTACAAAAGAAGGCCGCTGGCAGGCCGATCTGCGACCGACAGGCACTTGTATGCGCTCAGTTAGTAGGTTTCGATTTGATTAATCCAAAACACATGCTAAATGGATACAAGTTAAAGGCTGGCTCAATACCAATTAGGGGAAATTACGGTTTATATTACTCGTTTTCAACCATTTAGGTGTTGACATGAGGAAAGCTAACCGACGAAATAGCATCAACCATTCAACACCGAAAGGTGGTGTAAGCGTTGATGGATCAATCAGGTGCTTAGACGAAATAGCATCAACCATTCAACACGAAAGGTGGTGTAAGCGTTGATGGATCAATCAAGTGCTTAATGGGTAATTGGAATAATTTTGTCCTTCAAGCCGGAGAAGTGGATTTAACCCATAAAAGGTTGTCAATCCACCATAAACGGCATTTTAAGTGTTTCAGGAAGAGACGGCACGGCAACCAAGCCTTTTGGTTCGGCTGGCTCTTCGGGATCTAATGCACGGAAGGATTCCAAAGCCTCCAAGCCTCCGGTCAATGTTTTTTCCTGCATCATCCTTTGCCGGCAAAAACTGGCATTGCGGAAGCCTTTAAAATACCCGCCATACATCCGACGCATTTCCAAAACCCCTTTTGGCTCACCCAGCCACTCGGCCTTGAGTTGCAAATGTTCTTGGATGACCGAGATACGCTCGTCCCAAGACGGTGGTGGAGGCAGGGTTCCCGTCGCCAAATAGTGTTTTGCATCACGGAATATCCAAGGATTCCCGATCGCGCCGCGCCCGACCATAACCGCATCTACGCCCGTTTCGTCAAACATTTTTTGGATCAATTCTGGCGAAGTGGCATCTCCATTACCAATCAACGGGATGTGGAGGCCACTTTCTTCCTTGATCCGCTTGAGCCATTCCCAGCGTGCCGTTCCGGTGTAAAGTTGGGCACGGGTTCGTGCATGGATCGCAATGGCCTGAACCCCGATGTCCTGTAACATCCGCACCACTTCCAGTACATTAATGCTATCATCGTTCCAGCCAAGTCGGGTTTTTACGGTTACGGGACGGTTGGCTACGGCCAAAACTTGCTCGGTGATTTCCCGCATTTTGGGGATATTTCGTAGGATTCCAGCGCCGCCGTCATGGCAAACCACTTTTTTGACGGGGCAACCGTAGTTAATATCAATTAAATCGGGTTCTGCATCATCCACAATTTTTGCAGCCTCGCGTACTTGTGCTGGATTTCCACCAAAAAGCTGAATCCCGACAGGGCGTTCTTGTGCGTGAAACGCCAACTTTTGCACAGAACTCTTGGCATCATAGACCAAGCCGCCCGAAGAAATGAACTCGGTATAGACCAAATCGGCTCCGTAGCGCTTACAAATCACGCGAAAAGGTGGGTCACTTACGTCCTCCATGGGGGCAAGTACAATTGGGCGATGGCCTAAGTCTATGTTTCCGATTTTCATACGTGTTTTTTGGTCATCTTAACGGGTGAGAAGTAAAAAGGGTTCCTTAAATTATTTTCTCGGTTTTGCAACCCCTTCGATTGGGCTGCGTAAGTCTTCTTGAAAAAAATCAAAAAACCTGAACAGATGCGAATAGCGGTGGTTCAACACAAAAAACCAAGGTATTTGCCTCTTTTAAATCCCAAGTAAAATGGAAATAATGATTCTTTTGGCAGACGGACAAAGCCTTTTTGGAATGGTCAAAGATGTTTTAATGGGCATTCTTGCCATTATTAATGGTGTTTTAGCGTTGATTGCCACCATCACCATCTGGAAAAGTTATTTGGTAACAGGCATCAAAATGGCCATGACTGCCATGGTGGTTGTTCCTGTGGTTGGGGTTTTGGTGTACTGGATTTGGGGCCGAAAAAAGGTGGCCAAAAACAGTTAAACATCCACAATATGTTCATTCATCTAACCGTTTAAACATCAAGGTCATGAAAATACGTTCTTTTAATGTACAACGTTTTACCGCTCCCGTCTTAGCGGCCTTTACCATGCTTTACCTCACGGGTTGTAGAATTGGCGGGAACTTGGGCGATGTCTGGCGGAATGCTATATCGTTCAGTCCACTTGCTATCTTGGTTTTGATTGTCAATGTTTATTTTATGGTCAAAATCTTTGAAAGCAACCGAGGTTTAGGTTCAAAAATCCTCTGGTTCTTGGCACTTTGGTTCTTACCGGTGGTTGGTGCATTGGCCTACTACTTCTTTGCACACGAGGCGGCTACAAAAAAAGCATAAGCCTTTTGGGTGCTTAAAACGAAACTTACCTCCTCCTTATAAACCGGATCTGTGATTGGGCTATCATGGATCCGGTTTTTTTGCTTTTTTAAAACCCTAAACGTTCTGCCTGCGCCTGCATTCCGGCAATCACATTGGCAATGTGAATATCCAACGCTATGCCCAATTCTTCGGCGCCAAGCCGGATGTCCTCGCGGCTAACAGCCGCCGCAAATGCCTTGTCTTTTAATTTCTTTTTGACGGATTTTACTTCCATGCCCTTCAGATTGTCTGGACGCATATAGGCTATAGCTGTAATGAAACCGGCCAATTCGTCGCAAGCAAAGAGGGTTTTGGCCAGAAGCGAAGTTCGGGGAACACCAGAATAGGTCGCGTGCCCGAGAATAGCCTCGCGCACCTCGGCGGGGTATCCTAACGTTTCCAAAACCTTTACACCAACAAACGGGTGTTCTTCGGGCGACTTGTGGCGCTCGTAGTCCATGTCATGGAGCAGCGCGGTGATCCGCCAGAGCGTTTCGTCTTCTCCAAACAACCGAGCATAATGCGCTACGGCGGCTTCGACGGCATAAGCATGTTTGCGGAGGCTCTCGCCTGTAGTCCACGTGTGGAATAGGGTTAAGGATTCTTGATATGTCGGCATGGTTGTATGGCGGTTTGGTTTGTTGTGAATGTACGAGAATGGGCGAAATCGCGCTGTGTATTTTAGAAGATAATGGTTTTGGGGTTACTTTGTGCCGTTGATTTACCTTTGAGCGGGTTAATCAGGGTATGGTGATCAAAATCTGCACGGGCCACCAAAGATATTTAGGCCGCCATTAGCCCGACCAGTGCGACATCATAATATATTGGAGGTGTTGCTGGCTGAACGTAGCCGAAACCAAGCCTTTCACGATCTGAAAAATTCGCTTATGTGCCTAAATGCTCATCCTTTAGGGCACATGGAAGCTTTAGAATAAATGGTGTTCCAAATTGAGATAAGCAGAAGGCTTTTTGGATTGGTGTGGGTACCTAATCGTCTTTTGAAACCATATAAGGTATTAAAAATGACATGTTGAATATGATAATTTGGTGAATCAGTTTGGCGAGGTGTCTGTAGGGTGATTAGGTTAAGCCGTTGTTTTTAGATGCTTTATTGTGTTGGGTAGTTATAGGGCAAGTCCGTCTATGAGGTAAAAAGTTCGATGAGGGTGTTTTTAGGTGTCCTGCACCTTGTACACAATCCCATGTTTGGCATTCCTTTTGTTAATCAAACTAAATAAAGGATTTTTTGCTATACATCCTTCACGATGTGCTGGACTAAAAAATCGTTTTGTATTCTTTCCACCTATGATAATAGATAAGGGTTTTAAAGATGAGGGTAATAAATAAAACCATCAAATATTGTTTTCTTTCTTTCTTGGGAGTATGTACTTCATTCCCCATTTCGTTAAAAGCATCTACATTCAATGATAGCGAAAAGGCTGGTTCCCAAACATTCAGTATGGATTTGCCATATCCAGGTCCTTATGACCCAGGTTCAATGGTGACCATTAGATATCGCTATTCATGTTCCAGTCTAACAACGGGTTGTGGTAACCTGACCATCACCACCGTAGTTCCTACGACCCTTGAGTTTGTAAGTATGGCTACACCCACGGGTACAACTGGTTCTTACAATAATGGGAGCCGGACAATCACCATTGCCCGTAATCCGTATGATGGCGGGGACTCTGGCGATGCCTTAGTGACTTTCCGAATTGATGCTGGGGCAGCAGGACAAACCATCAACATTCCCGGTGTGTCGGTTATTTCGGATCCTGTTGATCCGGGGAATGGTACGATCAATGCATCGGTGAATATCAACGTAAGTACAACCCCCCCTGCGCCAAAGTATTCCATTACCAAAACAAAACTTTCGCCAACAGGGACGCCAGCCGCAGGTACGGATGTTACTTACCATATTACCTTTGGTGCAACAACCATCACAGGAAACGTGGATGTTGTTCCCGTTACCCTTACCGATACCTTTCCGGCAGGGGCCACAGTGGTGGACGCCGGCGGTGGAACGGTAAGCGGGAATACCATCACTTGGACGTTGCCCAGTACGAATTTGATTGCGAATTGGATCGCTAATGCCAATACGCCCGGTGGTTTTCCAATCACAACACGTACCATCGTGCTGAATTACCCCAGTGGCACATTTGGAGCAAGTAGTGTTACCAACGAGGCTTGTGCCGATGGTACAACAGCATATGGAAACCTGCATGTATGTGGAACGGTAACACATGGTTTTAGTACACCTTCACCGGCCATTACCTTCCAAAAATTTTTTCCAAGCTATGATGTGCCCACGCCAGCAGAAGGCGCCAGTAATTATTTTTGGCGTCTTCGGTTTCATACCAATGACTCCAATGTGCCGCTTCAAAACGTGGTTTTTACGGAAACGGTTCCGGCAGGTATCCAATTCTCTAAAGTTTATTCTGGGGAATGGCTACCAACCACCATACAGGCAAGGGTAGAATACTCAACGGACAGTGGAGGTTCTTGGACGGCGATGGGGACACAAGATGGTTCCACGACTGGTGCGCGAGAATTTATAGCGGGTACAGATTATCCAACAACAGGGGTGACCAACTTTCGGTGGGTTTTCTTAAATGATATTCCCATAGCGAGCCGGAACGTTCATAACGCCTGTTTTACCTGCGAAAATCAGCGAGGCCCCGGTTTTTTCTTTACCGTTCCGGCAGGTTCTGCGGGTACAACGATTCAAAACTGCGCCACGGCCAATTTTACGGGACTTGTTACCCCACAGCAAACTTGTCATGACCTGACCATTCCAGCGGCCATCCCACGTCTCGGAGCAAATAAGATCCTGAACACTTCAGGCTCAATTAAGCCCGGGGATGAGGTGGAATGGACAATGTATGCTGGAAATCACATGGGAACCTTGCCTTTTCCTGATCCTATTCTAACAGACTTTTTACCCCCTGAATTGGAATTTGTGCGATGGACGCTTTTTTCTTCGACGGATCCCACTGCTCCCTCTCCCAATTTAGAGGTGGTTAACAACTATAACGGTACTGGACGTACCCTACTGAGATGGGTCTATGGCAATACTGTCCCTGCGGGTTCTTATCGGATAGACGGTACGCCGGGCGTACCCAATTCTTACACCATGCCTGCTTTGCAAGGAGCTTATGGAGGTTTTACAATAAGAATTATCACCAGGGTTAAAGCAGGTACTCCTGTAGGAGGCTATAACAACCGTCTGAGGGTGGGGAGCCGAGCATACACGGGTACATTAGAATGTACGGATGGTTACTATGGAAGCATAACCGTTTTGGAGACTGATGTGGATGATGTAGATGGAGATGGTAGTACTACCGATAGTGTATGCCGCTCTTATGGCGCCAGTTTTAGTGTCGTCTCTGCCGTGGTAATGGGTGCGGAGAAATGGATACGCGGTCACGCATCGCTACCGAATGTGGATGATCCTGCCAGTTCACCTGCCATTCCTGATGCGTTTTGCCCAACCTTGGATGGAAGCTACACCCGCTTTCCTTGTATTGCAAGAACCGTTCCCGGTGGCACATTCGATTACAAAATCAAGCTCATCAATTACGGTAACCTCGCCCTGAAAGATTATGTGGCGTATGACGTGTTTCCCTTCGTGGGCGATACAGGTGTTTCGGAAATCCTTACCGCACAAACCCGAGATACCCAATGGTCGCCATTGGTGGTGGGTGCGCCTACTGCTGCCGATGCCTTCACCACGTCTGTTCTCGCACTTCCCGGAGCCGAAATCGCTTATACGTTCTCGACCAATCCGTGTCGTCCCGAAATGTCCAACTCCACCAATGAATCGGGGTGGCAAGCGGGCTGTACCAACGATTGGACAACCACCGTTACCAACTGGAGTACGGTTAAGGGCTTCCGCCTCAAAGTGCCGTTTACCGCCGCACCACACTGGGAGCCGGGAAAAGAAATCATCCTTAACGTGCCGATGCAAGTACCCGTTACAGCGCCTTTTGAAACGGTTGCGTGGAACTCCATTGCGCACCGCTCCACCAATGCGGGACTTGATCCGAGCGTGACTACCACCCGTTTAGACACTGCCGAACCTCGTAAAGTAGGTATCGCTATTCCAACAGGCTCCATGATTCCGGGCTATCGTCTCGGAAATTTGGTGTGGATGGATACGAACCAAGATGGTATGGCAGATAGCGGCGAAATGGGTATTGAAGGCGTTTTGGTGGAATTGTACAGCGTTTCGGGCGGAACCGAAACCTTCGTCAGCAGCACCAATACCGATAGCAATGGAAAGTATTTGTTTACTGCGCTTAATGCCGGCGATTATGTGGTGAAGATTCCTTCCAATCAAACCACAGCACTCAATCCATCTGCATTGACAGGTAAAACTTCCTCCACTGCAGGCGAAGAAGCCAACCCAAATTCCGATGGAGACAACAACGACAATGGAACGATTGTGGACGGAACGGGCGTAAAGTCGGCGGTGGTAACGCTTGGCGAAGGTACAGGATTGACGGAGCCTACGAACGAGGTAGATCGTAAGGGCAGTTCAACCGATGATGACAATGATGCTTTTGCCGATAACCGCTCCAATGTTTCGGTTGACTTCGGCTTTATCGCCGCCGCAACGTGTTCCATCAATGCCTTTACTGTTACACCTGCTTGTAATAACAATGGCACACCAGCCGATGCAACAGATGATTACCGTACGTTTTCAGTTACTGCATCGGGAAGTATGGTAGCTGCGACTTATAACGCCAGTGTAAACAACGGTGGGACGTTAACACCAACATCCGGCTCATATGGTAGCGCCACTAATTTCCGTCTCCAAAATGGTTCAGCGGGAAATACAACGGTCTATACCCTTACCCTGACCGATGCCACGACTTCTTCTTGTACCCAAACGGCATCGGTGAGCGATCCGGGTAGCTGCGCTGCTGCTCCTGTCTGCGCCATCAATACCCCCACCGTTACACCAACCTGTAACAACAACGGTACGCCCAGCGATCCGAGTGACGATACCTTCACCTTCACGATCTCCGCGACCGGAAGCAATACGGGTGCAAACTACAAGGTGGACAAGATCAGCCCCGCACCAACGGCAACCGTGTTTGCCAGCGTCAATTATGGCGCAACGAGCGCGGCAAGCCCGTCTTATCCGATTTCCGGTGGCAACCTCACGCTCACGCTGACGGACAATACCACCACAACGTGTACACGCACGCCCGTTACCGTAACCGCCCCGCCAACGTGTTCGAGTGTTGTCCCAACCGCCGATCTGGAATTGACGAAAACCTCCAGTAGCCCCGTCGTTCGTCCGGGAGATAGCCTAACCTATACACTCACCTTGGTGAACAAAGGCCCGGGCACAGCCAATGGCGTGGTGGTGCGGGATGTGATCCCAGCCGGATTAGCCTTTGTGAGTGCCACCACCGCAACGGGTTCTTACAGCAATGCAACGGGTCTTTGGACGGTGGGTAATATCGCCCCCGGAACCTATACCCTGACGATAAATGTGACGGTGAACTAAGCCAATTCTTTCAATAGCCTAAACCGCAAAAAAGCCTTGTAGCCCTAAAAACTACGAGGCTTTTTTTATTGTTGTAATTGGGTGGTGGGATATGGGCTAATCAACCTATAGCGATCATATTTCACACAGCCACAAAAAATGTTATATTGAGATCACCTCTATCTTATAGTATGATGTATTGTTCTATAATGGCAGGGCGGCTGTTAGAAAAATCCGCCGGAGCAAGGATGGCTTCGACTTCGCTCCGCCACCGGATTTCGACTTGGCTCCGCCACCGAGTCTCGGCTATGTTCAGTCTGCTACCCCTCGTCATATATAGATGCCACCCCTACGGGGCTTTCTGTAAATTTGGAAACCGATTTCTACTAAGATGTCGCCCCTACGGGGTTTTGCCGTTCATTAAAAGTAGAACAAACCCTTGAAAAATCAGCATTTACGCAATTCCGTGGGTTCCTCGATGATTCTTGAATGGCAGGGCGGCTGTTAGAAAAATCCGCCGGAGCAAGGATGGCTTCGACTTCGCTCCGCCACCGGATTTCGACTTGGCTCCGCCACCGGGCTTCTTTTGGCCGTACAAAAGAAGGTCGCCGGCAGGCTTGATTTGATTAACCCAAAACACCTGTTAAATGGTTACAAGTTAAAGGCTGTCTCAATACCAATTAGGGAAAATTACGGTTTATAGATTTACTCGTTTTCAACCTTTTAGGTGTTGACAGGAGCAAAGTGAACTGACGAAGTAGCATCAACCTTTCAAGATCCAAATCGTTTGGAAGCATTGATGGATCAAGCATGTTCTTAATTCCTAATTGGTATGATACGAATCATATAGGATCACGCCTCTGGAAGTTGCGTCTCCATGGTAGGCGGTTCTATCGCCTCCAAGTGCCGTCCGATACGCAAAATAAAATAAGCCAAAAGGACAACGGGCGCTAAGTGCAATACGCCGATCAGCAAAGCTGTCCATAAAAACTCCCATCGTCGTAAATAACTCCAAAAATACAGGAGCGCCGGAATAAAGACGAACATCATCGAAAGGTAAATAAACCAGATTTGCTCGGCTTCGCGAACCAAGCCGCTGAACCGCTCTTGTTCTTGCTCATGTTTTTCGGATTTGAGCATCATGTGGACGCTAAACCACTCTAACCACTCCAAAGCCTCGTTCCGGGCGCGGCTTGCTTCCACTTTTATGCCGCGATACAACACAAAAACCAGATACCAATCTATCGTACTGACCAAAATAATGGGTAAAATGTTGAGTTGGCTGTTGGAATCAAGGTCTAAATACCGGAGTACCAAGGTCAAAACCATTAAAACCAACCAAGTAACATTCATGACCAATGCCGAAGTTCTAACAGATCGGAAGTAGGGGGAGTCGTCTAATAAGGCATTTGCGCCCAACCAAATAAGGCCATAGCCTACCAAGTTTAGTAGAAAGAAAAGGTAAAAAAATAAATTAAAAGGAAGGGTAAACCCCGCCAATTTAAGGGCCAATGCGGGCATATCCAATGTGGCGACTATTAGGCCGAAGGCAATAGCAGCGAGGGCGCGAGAAGAACTTAACGTCATGATGAGGTGAGGTAACAGGGTATTGAAGCGATCAAAAAAGCACATTTTAGCGGGTGAAGTCAAGCTAAAAACTATATTTCATGAAGAAAAGGTTTTTGACCGCCAATGGAGATGAAAATCGAACCAGATGAAAATTGTACACTGTTGAAGGATTTGGATACATTTTCTTCCATCTACGCTTTCACAGAATTATTTTGTCTCTTGTTTCTTTTACACGTAGCGAAATTACCAATGAAAATATTGATTATCGGAAGTGGGGGCAGAGAACACGCCCTTGTTTGGGCACTTTCCCGTAGCCCACAACAGCCTCAGGTATATTGTGCACCCGGTAATGCAGGAACTGGCCTGCTCGCTCAAAATGTTGACTTTTCGCCCAATGACATTGAAGGTTTGACCAACTTTGCTATATCCGAACAAATTGATTTAACCATCGTGGGGCCAGAACAGCCATTAGTGATTGGCGTGGTGGATTTTTTTCGGGAGCGGGGATTGGCCATTGTGGGGCCTACGGCTTATGCCGCACAGTTAGAAGGCAGCAAAGGGTTTGCTAAGGCATTTATGGCACGTCACCAAATCCCAACAGCGGCTTTCCGCAAGTTTTCGGCGAGCGATTTTTCCGCTGCACAGTTGTGGCTTGAAGCCCAAGAATGCCCTATTGTCCTCAAAGCAGATGGTCTTGCAGCCGGGAAAGGTGTCCTGATTTGCCCAGACCAAGAAACGGCACTCCAAGGGCTGAAAACCATCTTATTGGACGGAGCCTTTGGTGATGCCGGGGCAGAGGTCGTGATAGAGGCGTTTATGACGGGGGAAGAAGCTTCTATTTTTGTGCTTACCGACGGAAAAGACTACCTGATCTTGCCTGCGGCACAAGACCACAAACGGATTGGAGACGGAGACGTTGGGCCAAATACCGGTGGAATGGGAGCCTATGCGCCCGCGCCTATCGTGACGCAAGAGGTGGTAGAAAGGGTGCAACTAGAAATTATTGAGCCAACCTTGAAGGGAATGGCAGAGGAGGGAAACCCTTATACGGGCATCTTGTATGTCGGGCTGATGCTAACGACCGATGGCCCTAAGGTGGTGGAATATAATTGCCGATTTGGTGATCCCGAAACCCAAGTAGTCCTTCCGCTGATAAAATCGGACGTGGTGGACTTGTTTATGCGCATGGCAACAAGCAGCCTGAATGAATATGTCTTGAAGCTGCATCATGGCGCTGCGGCTACCGTCGTTATGGCCTCTTCCGGATATCCAGACCATTATCCTAAAGGATTAGAAATAAAAGGCTTGGAGGTTGTTGAAGATGTGGAAAACGAAATGGTATTCCATGCCGGAACAACACAAAACAGTGAAGGTAAGACGGTTACTTCCGGTGGGCGCGTCTTGGCGGTAACCGGCATTGGAGACTCCCTCCAAGAGGCATTGAACAACGCATACCATCGGGTAGGGAAACTTCGGTTTGAAGGCGCATATTACCGTAAAGATATTGGTTGGCGTGGGATTAAACACCTTTCCGAGTTATGAAATACGTTATAGGTCTTTTACTCCTCTGGGTTGGTGCATGCACCCAAAAAACAGTTGCTCAAAAAGCCGATACCACCATTAGTCGGGCAACCACTTTGGCCACCTTTAAGGATGCACGGGCTTTGGCAAGTGATGGGAAAGGCCATTTATATGTGGTGGATACCGGGAAAAACCTTGTGTTGCGCCTGAATGCCGATGGAAAGCAACTGGCGCAAGTTGGTGGTCTTGGTACAGGAAACTACCAGTTTGATACACCCGTGGACGTGGATCCTACCAATGGTTTAGATATTTATGTGGCAGATTTTGGAAACAGGCGAGTGCAGCATTTCTCTTCTGAATTTAGGTATCTGGAAACCTTCCCACTTGTCTTTGAAACCCATACCCCACGTCAGATTGCAGGCTTTTTTTCGCCGAATGCCGACTATGACAATAAACTCATTCTTTCCGAAGGAACACCTATTGCCCTGACGGTAGATGTGGCGAAGGAACTTTTTGTGGCCGATCAAGAACATGCTTTCGTGGCAAAATGGGACGCGCAAAGAAGAGTCCAACGGTTTTTTGGACGATACGATGCGGGAGATGCAGCCCTTTTAGACCCTGTCTCGATGGTAGTTGCCCCCAATGGCACGCTGTTCGTTGCAGATCGCGGGAGGAGTGATGTTATGGTCTATGATGTTTTTGGTACTTTCTTGCGGTCTTTTGGGAGCCAACAACTGGCCAAGCTAAAAGGAATTGCCCTCTTTGGAGATCGGATTTTGGTGACGGGCGAGCATAACCTTTGGGTGTATCAAGCCGATGGCAAGCTATTGTTCAACTATGCCTTAAATTTCTTAGAACCGATTACAGATGCCATTTATGCAAATCGGGCGGTGTATCTGCTCACTTCCACCAAACTGATGCGCTTTAAACCTTAGCCTAACCTCGTTGTCGCACCACTTCCATCGGCTCTGAATAACCATATCCACTAAACCGCCCCCAGTAGCGTGCCGTAGCCATAATCAAATCCTCTTTTAGGTATGCACGGATGGTGGTCTGTGTTTGATAAGCATTGATCGCCTTTATTTTGCCATCCATATATCTTCCAACCTCGATAAACATGGTTGGCCGGAAGTCTATGGTGGTTGATGGCGCTTGGTAGCAATACAAATTTGGAATACCCCGCGCCGCTACAATCGTAGCACGGTAGCAATTTCGGTGGTCTTGGTGGGCATCGTTTGGGGTGTGGGTGTAGATATGGGTCGGTTGGATGACCCGAATGGTGTTCTCGATAATGGCGATGGTTTCCGGGCCTTCGGAGACTTGCGTGTCACGCAATTCGCCCATAAACAATTCTGCACCCAATACCGAAGCTGCCTTCTCGGACTCTACGACCCGCAAGGACTTTCGACCGCCAAATTCCCCACCGGTAAGCGTTAGGATCACCACGCGGTCGCCCGCTGCCTTGTGCCGGAGCAAGGTTCCACCACAGCCGATTTCGACATCATCAGGGTGTGCACCAATGGCCAAGACGGTTTTTTGCTCTTCGCGCCGCTTTTTTTGACCGTCTGCCACCAATTTTTGCACTTGTTCCATAAATGGGCCATACTCCAAGGGCTTAAACAAAATACCGTCGGCACGGTTTTGAAGTGCCGAAACTGCATATTCCATCTTGGGGTGCGCCGTAATCATAAGGACAGGTGTCCATGGATTAGCCCCTTTTACAATTTTAATGAGGTCTAAACCAAGAACCCCGGGAAGTTCAATATCACTTACCACCAAGTCCCACGTCCCAAACTGTGCAAACTGTGCTCCAGATGGTCCATCGCTGGCATGTACGACTTCGCATCCAGCCCATTGTTCTAACCAATACTTAACCAAAACGGCTTGTTCCGGACTGTCTTCTATCAATAAAACACGTATGCCGATAGGATCGTGGATGTGGCTCATGACGAGTATAATCAAGATGTTTAGAGGATCACAAGGAAGATTTATGGTAGATTGGCAGGACTTCTTTGATGTTATAGACGTAAATGATTATTCTAATGTACTGCATGAATCATTCTTTTTCAAGCGCAAGTCCTACAAATTAAACCTTTTAAATAAAATCCTTCTGGGAAAGTTGAGAGGACGGGATGATCGCTTGCTTGCCCCAACGAGTGGGTAAATTGAACCGTTTTTTGGGCGTCTAAAGCGGCATCGGCTACAATTTTTTGAAATAGCGAGGCATCTAGAAGCCCAGAGCACGAGAAAGTGAAAAGCACTCCGCCGGGTTTCAGTAGGTGGAAGGCCAAGCGATTAATGTCTTTATATGCCCGTGCGGCTTTATCGAGGTGAAACTTAGACGCTACAAACTTGGGTGGATCCAATATAATACCATCAAATAACCTGTTTTCCGATCTAAATTGACGAAGGCAGGAAAATACATCGGCTTCCAAATGGGCATAATGGTTTGGATGGAAGCCATTCTTGCGGTGGTTTTCCTCCGAAAGTGCCAAAGCCGCTGCCGAGGAATCTACGTTCAAGACATGTGCCGCACCGCCCGCAAGTGCCGCAAGCGAGAACCCACCCGTATAGGAAAAGGTGTTTAGCCACGTTTTGTTTGCGGCCATTTGTCCGACCAAAGCACGGTTTTCACGCTGGTCTAAATAGTATCCCGTTTTATGACCTGTTATTATATCAACACCGATACGCAAAGCGCCTTCTTGCACCATAACTTGCGTTGGTGGTTTTTCGCCCCAGAGAAGACCCGTTTGTAGCAATAAATCCTCTTTTTGACGCACGTCCACATCGGATCGTTCATAAATACCTTTAAGGGGCATTAACTTTTGGATGCCCTTCACAATTTCTGAACGCCAATATTCGGCACCAGCGGAAAGGAACTGAACAACTGCCCAATCTCCATACCGATCTACAATTAAGCCCGGAAGGCCATCGTTCTCGGAGGCGATCCAGCGGAAGGCATCGGGAAACGTTGCTTCTAAACTGAGTCTTAAAGTGAGCGCCTGTGCCAACCTTTGGTCGAAAAAAGCTTCATCCACTGTTTCGGTGGGCGAAAACGTCCACATCCGCACCCGAATTTGCGAATTGGGTGACCAAGCGCCAAGTCCTAACCACTCGCCCTTGTCCGAGACCACTGCCACCGTCTCCCCAGAGGCCGGTTTCCCTTCCACATGATGAATCGCACCCGCAAATACCCAAGGATGTTTCCTGCGAAGAGTTTTGTCTTTTCCCGATTTTAGGTGTATGGTTTTGTGCATGTTTTTTCTTATACTTACCTGTCCGAATAAACCACCTTTGCCCGACTTGTTTTCATGCCGTTCTGGCAAATCCAGATGGTTCTGTAAATGTAAGTTAGGCATCGGATATGGTGTTTTGGGCGCATCAACAAAACTTTTTATGTGAGGATTTCCTCATTCACTATTCCAATTGGTTTTCGATATGAAAAAAACAGTATGGATGGCTTGGATGTTGCTGGGCTTAACGGCATGTAATCCACAACCACAAAAACCAGAACCCGCCCCCGAAGTAAAGGCCAACACTGAAGCGGTCAGTGGGAAACGGTGCTTTCTAATGGTGGCAGGCAAAGATACCACAAGTGCCGAACTTAGTTTCGATAAGGGGAAAGTTACGGGAACATATGCTTGGTCTCCTTTTGAGCAGCACGGCGCTTACGGCAATATCACAGGTGAATTTAAGGATGGCTGGATTAGTGGTGAATATGCCTATGAAATAGAAGGAAATAAGCAGGTTGAAGAGGTCAAGTTTAAGCTTGATGGCAATTCGCTAAGCAAGGTTGAGGCGGAGTTGATGGAAAAAGGGGATAAATTGGTACTCAAAAACCCAGAAGAAACCCGAATCGCTTCCGAAGTTTTGAAAGAAATTCCGTGTAAGTAAACAATCAACGCCGCTTCATTTTGGAATACATACAGAAGTCCCCAAGCCCTAATTAGGTTTACTATTTTGCAACTTGTATTGAGATCGCTTCTATACGTATAGCCATAGATTTTTCCTAACGTATAGTATGATATATGGTGCATGTAGTATGATATATGGTTCATGTGGCCCTTAGAAAAATCCGCCTAATAGCTCAGCCACTTGGCCGTACAAAAGAAGGCCGCCGGCAGGCCCGTCTGCGACCGGCAGGCTTCGATTTGATTAACCCAAAACACCTGTTAAATGGTTACAAGTTAAAGGCTGTCTCAATATAGCCAATATTTATGCAAGGTGCTCCTAAAAAAGCGAGGCTTCCCAAAACTTTGAGAAGCCTCAATGGTTTGCCTGAAAAGGCCCTTATTTTTTCACCTCTGCACGGCTCAACTCTTCACGGACAATCCGGCGGAGAACATCTAAATTCCCCCATTGATCTACCAAGCGGCCATTGATATAAACGGAGGGCGTACTGTTAACGCCCGCTTCTTTTCCACGTTCAATATCTGCCTGAACAAGTTGTGTTGTGGCTGGGTTGGACATACATGCATTAAAAGAATTGGTATCCAATCCCAAGTTTTGGACTTCTCGTGCAAGTACGGATTCGCCCAAAATTTCCTGATTATCAAACAGTGCCTTGTGCATTTCCCAGCCTTTACCCACATTGGCGGCACAGAAGAAGGCTTTCGCTGCGGGGCCAGCAAATGAGTGGATTTGGCTTTGCAGATTGGGGTTGATGGTATTGTCCAAGGGGTAATTCTGGAAACGGAAACTGACATATTTTCCAAATTCGGAGACAAGAGACTCTATGCGGTCACGGGCCACCTTACAGGCAGGGCATTGGAAGTCCGCAAATTCCACAATGGCTACTTTGGCATCCTTGTTGCCTTTTACCAAGGTGTTTGGGGCAAAGGAAACAGGGAGGGGTTCTTGTTTAAAGTGTTGTTGTACAGCCCGTAAAACAGCGGCTTCCGAGTTGGTGTCTGCTGCATTCGTTTGCTCTTGTTTCCGTTGGTAATTGCTGAAGTACAAAAACGAAAATCCGTAAACAAATAAGGTGAGTACAATAGGCGTAACGACGGCGGGTTGGTAGGAAAAGTTGGTTGCATTACGCCGAATTGCACCAAAGAAACCGGAAAAATAGGCTCCTAAGCCCGCTGTTCTGACGAGGGAGAGGATCAAAAAGACCAATATTACACCATTAATGACGTACATCCCAATACAAAGTGGGCAAGCAATGCCCATTTGCATCAACTGTGTGGCTTTGAACATAGAGAACAACACGGCCAGTAACGAAAGGAGAATGCCCACCACAACAGCCGAGGCGCCTTTTTCCTTTTTGTTGAAAACGGCGATGATGGTCAGCACCAAAATGCTAAAGTAAAACGCTGCTCCCCAAGCCGCGACAGGAATACCCAGCATATAGGCACTTTCTGAAGCATAGACCGGCTCGCAGGTGATCCATTCATTCACCGTACACCCCAGAGAGCGCGTAAGACGGTTTTCTATTCCGAGGGTGATAAAGGTGGCATCGAGGGCAACATAAATTCCGGCAACTACCGCTGCAAGTACAGCCCAAAGCGCCCAAGCTTTGAGTAGCGGTTCCGTTACGGGGATGCGTTTGTGGCTACTTTGTGTTTTCTGAACTGTTTTTGACATCGTTCTTTAAAGTTGATTTGGAAAAAAGTTTTTAAAATTACGCTGTTAATGCCCCCATACCAAATTGAATTCCTCATGGATCGGTGTAAATGACGGCAACTTTCGTGTATATTGAAAGGTTACACATGCCAAATGCGCTAAACCCTTTATCCAAATTTTTGATATGGCAGAAGAACTGAGCATACCTGAACAACTGAAAGCCCTCATCCGCCTACAATATATTGATGGACGGATAGACCAAATGCATAAATTGCGGGGAGATTTGCCGGATGAAATCCGGGACTTGGAGGACGAACGTGTTGGGCTACAAAGACGAATTGATAAATACCAGCAAGAAAAACAAGATGGAGAATTGGAGCGTAAGCGGATTCAATTCGACCAACTTGAGAGCCAATCCTTGATTGAGCGGTATCAAAAACAGCAAAATCAGGTGCGTAACAACCGTGAATATGACGCCTTGACCAAAGAAATTGAAGTGCATCGGCAGCGTATCCAAGAATCTAACTTTAGAATGGAAACGCTAAAACAACGGGACGAGGCCAATGCCATTGCTTTAGAACAAGTGCGTGGCCGGATGGAGCAGTTGGAAAATATGATTGATGGTAAGAAGGACGAGTTAAATGCCGTAATGGAAGATACACGCCACGAGGAAGACGCACTCTTGGAACGGCGTGCAAGTTTAGAATCTGCGATTGATGCCCGCTATCGAATGGCGTATAATCGCCTCCGTAGCCGCCTTCGTGATGGACGTGCCGTTATTGCGATCGAAAGAGGTGCTGCCGCCGGTTATGCAGTCCCGACACAACGACAGGTCGAAATCCGGCAACGAAATAAAGTCATCGTTTGTGAACATAGTGGCCGGATTATTGTAGATCAAGACCTCTTCCGCGAGACGGTAGAGGAAATGGGCGCTGTCGAGTAAGTATCCAGCCGGACCATCGCCCAATAATTTGGGAGGAAAGTCCGAACACCATAGGGCAACATGCTTCCTAACGGGAAGGCAACTGCTTGTTAAAGTTTTTTTGCAAGCGGTTGACAGCAAGTGCAACAGAAAATATTCCCGCCGATGGCCTTTGGGGCACAGGTAAGGGGTGAAATGGTAGGGTAAGGGCCTACCAGCACATTGGGTGACCATTTGTGGCTGGGCAAACCTCATGTGGTGAAAGACCAAGCAGTGTAAGTTGCCTCAAAAGGGCGACACGGGCGGCCCGTCCGGAAGTCCTTACACGGGTAGGTTGATAGAGGCGGTCAGTGATGGCCGTCCCAGATAAATGATGGTCTCCCCCCTTAGAGCGACCATAAGCGGGCAGACAGAATTCGGCTTACAGGCTGGACATTGTGGTCGTATTACCGAGGCATCCCATCTGGATGCCTCGGCTTGTTTTGGGATCGCTGAAACCGCTTTTTTGCTTGGTTGAAGCTGTAAAGACGCGAGAATTACCGATAAATATAGCGTGATATTTAAAGAAATTATAAATCCATTTTTCTTTAATGCACGGTGTTTATTGAATTTAGGAAAAAACTTCGTAAAAGAAGCACATTTGTGGATTGGTAATACATGTAATTTGTGCTGATCACCACCAAGTTGCGAAAATTATACACCAAACACAGGCCACAGATTGGTCTTGTGGCATTTTAATTTGTGTAAACCCATGCACTTACCTGAAAGCTATATCCCTATTATTTTACAATCCATTGTAGCGATCGGATTTGTCTTTATCAGTTTGATCATTACGCACCTTTTGGGGCCTAAACGGGGCGGTGTTCGCAAAGAAGATGCCTTTGAATGTGGAATTGAAAGCGAGGGCGATGCCCGTTTCCCCGTTTCTATTAAATATTTTATGACAGCCATCCTCTTCGTCCTTTTTGATGTGGAGGTTATTTTCTTTTACCCCTATGCGGTTAATTTTAGAAGTATGGGGATGGAAGGATTTATGGCCGTGTTGTTGTTCGTGTCTGTTTTTCTGATGGGATTTTATTATGTCCTTCGGAAAGGTGCTTTTGAGTGGGATAAATAGTTTTTCCTCCAATCATTACCCCCATGATCAAACAAAAACCAACCTTTGTTGAGCGTCCTGAAGGCTATGTAGGCGAAGGTTTTTTTGCCACCAACATCGAGAAGGTGATTGGTCTTGCCCGTGCAAATTCACTCTGGCCATTGCCTTTTGCGACCTCGTGTTGTGGCATTGAGTTTATGGCAACGATGGGCGCAAACTACGACTTGGCACGATTTGGAGCGGAACGTCTTAGTTTTTCCCCACGTCAGGCTGATTTGTTGATGGTAATGGGGACGATTGCCAAAAAAATGGCGCCGGTCTTGCGTCAGGTGTATGAGCAAATGGCTGAGCCTAAATGGGTAATCGCTGTTGGAGCTTGTGCCTCTTCGGGTGGAATTTTTGATACGTACTCCGTACTCCAAGGCATAGACAAAATCATTCCGGTGGATGTGTATGTGCCCGGATGCCCACCAAGGCCCGAACAAATCATTGATGGTGTCATGAAAATTCAGGAATTGGTCAAAAACGAGTCCTTGCGCCGCCGCCAATCCGAGGAATACCGTCACTTATTGGCCTCTTATAAAATTGATTGATCCCTAACCCAAAAACGATTCCTTTACCGATGTCTGGACTTACCAACCCAATCGTTTTGGAGCAAATACAACAACAATTCCCCGATGCCGTGCTGAGCGCCTCGGAGCCGTTTGGATTGTTGACCTTAGAGCTTAAAAAGCAAGACGTTTTGCCTGTTATGGCTTTTTTGCGTGACGCACCAACGTTGGATTTTGGCTTTTTAACGGATATTTGCGGCGTGCATTACCCCGATCAGCACCAACGTGAATTGGGCGTGGTGTATCACCTACATAGCTTGGTGAACAATGTACGGGTGCGGATCAAGACGTTTTTTCCAGAAAAGGCGCCAAAAATGCCGTCCGCTACCAAACTCTTTGCCGCGGCGAATTGGATGGAGCGCGAAACATATGATTTCTATGGTATCGTGTTTGATGGTCACCCAGACTTACGACGCATCTTGAATGTGGACGAAATGGATTACTTCCCGATGCGGAAAGAATACCGCTTGGAAGATGGAACACGTACCGATAAAGATGACCGCTACTTTGGCCGATAACGTACCCAATCCTTATTATTATGTCTTTGGCACAGCCTAATTATTTCTCGGCACAAGACACCATGGATGGCGAATTGGCCACCCTAAACTTAGGCCCTACACACCCCGCTACACATGGTGTTTTTCAGAATGTACTCAAGGTGGACGGCGAACGGATTTTTAGTGCCGAACCAACCATTGGATACATCCACCGCGCTTTCGAGAAAATCGCAGAACGGCGTCCGTATTACCAAATTACCCCTCTGACGGATCGGCTGAATTATTGTTCATCGCCAATAAACAATATGGGTTGGTGGATGACGGTGGAGAAATTGATAGGGGTGGAACTGCCCAAGCGGGTGGACTATATGCGGGTGATTATGATGGAATTGGCCCGCATTGCCGACCATTTGATCTGCAACTCGGTGGTAGGGGTGGATACGGGGGCATTGACGGGTTTTACCTACATGTTCCAAGAGCGAGAGCGGATTTATGAGATGTATGAACAGGTTTGTGGCTCGCGCCTCACCACCAATATCGGAAGGATCGGAGGCTTTGAACGAGACTTCGACAAGGTGTTTTTCCATAAATTGCGTTCATTTATCAAAGAATTTCCGGGTCGGTTTGATGAGTTTTGTAGATTGTTGGAGCGTAACCGCATCTTCATGGACAGAACGATCAATGTAGGTGGGATTTCTGCCGAACGGGCTTTGAGCTATGGCTTTTCGGGCCCTAATCTTCGGGCGGCAGGGGTGGATTATGATGTACGGGTGATGAATCCGTACGCCTCTTATGAAGATTTTGATTTCATTATTCCGATTGGCGACAACGGTGATACCTATGATCGGTTTATGGTGCGTCAAGAAGAAATCCGCCAGAGCCTGAATATCATCGAGCAAGCCCTTGAGAACCTCCCCGAAGGGCCGTTCCATGCAGATGTCCCCGACTTTTATCTGCCGCCGAAAAATGAGGTGTATCACAACATGGAGGCATTGATCTACCACTTCAAAATTGTAATGGGCGAGACGCCAGTTCCTGTTGGCGAGGTCTATCATGCTGTAGAAGGGGCGAATGGTGAATTGGGCTTCTATTTGATCAGCGACGGCGGGCGGGCGCCTTATCGGTTACACTTTAGACGGCCTTGTTTTATCTACTACCAAGCCTTTCCGGAAATGGTACAAGGGGCGATGATCTCGGATGCCATTCTCACCATGTCTTCGCTCAATGTGATTGCCGGTGAATTAGATGCTTAATGTAAATCCAATGGAAATAATGGTTTATAAATCAATCCGCTTTTCGGAAGAACGCCTCGAACAGGTTCGGAAGATCGTGGCACAATTCCCCGAAGGCCGTCAGAAAAGCGCCTTGATCCGTGTTTTGCACATGGCGCAAGAAGACTTTGGGGGGTACTTATCGGTAGAAGTGATGGACTATGTGGCCGAGCTGCTTTCTATTACGCCGATCGAGGTGTACGAGGTGGCGACGTTTTATACAATGTTCAACCTGAAGCCCGTTGGGAAGTACATGCTGGAGGTTTGTCATACAGGGCCTTGTATGTTACGTGGGGCAGATAAAACGTTGGCCTATCTCCAGAAAAAGCTGAATGTTGCCATCAATGAAACCACCGAAGATGGCTTTTTCACCCTGAAAACGGCTGAGTGTTTGGGCGCTTGCGGGTATGCTCCGATGATGCAATGTGGTGAGCATTATTATGAAAACCTGACCGAAGAAAAAATAGATGCACTGATCGAGGCTTGGCGGCAAAATCCAATGCCACCCAAGGCTTGGGAGAAGGTAGATTTTTCATAAAATAGACCAAATTGAATCCATTTTAACGATCGAGTACCAAGACGCAGAAACACCGGAAAAGGTAAAGACCTTAAAACGTATCGTAGGAAGGTACTTGTTGGATTACATAACACAGCAGACCACACCAGATCAATATACAGAAAATGGCCCGTAAAATCCTGTTAGAACATGCCCATGTGGCCGGAATAGAAGGTTACGACGTTTATCGGAAGATGGGCGGTTATCGCTCGGTCGAGAAGGCGTTAAAAACCATGACCCCCGAAGAGGTGGTGGACGAAGTGAAGCGCTCCGGTTTGCGGGGACGTGGTGGTGCGGGCTTCCCGACGGGCATGAAGTGGAGTTTCCTCGCGAAACCAGAAGGCATACCGCGCTACCTGCTTTGCAATGCGGACGAGTCGGAGCCGGGCACGTTCAAAGACCGTTATTTGATGGAGAAAATCCCGCATTTATTGGTAGAAGGGATGATTACCTCCAGTTTTGCACTGGGTGTGCATACGGCGTATATCTACATTCGGGGCGAATATAAGTGGATCGTCAAGATTTTGGAAAAAGCTATTGCCGAGGCATATGCGCATGGTTGGTTAGGAAAAAATATATTAGAAACGGGGTATTCCTTAGACCTATATGTTTCTCCCGGAGGTGGAGCTTACATCTGTGGCGAGGAAACCGCCTTGATCGAGTCTTTAGAAGGCAAACGTGGGAATCCGCGCATAAAGCCACCGTTTCCGGCAGTGAAGGGACTTTGGCAAAGCCCGACCGTGGTGAACAACGTGGAAACTTTGGCAACCGTGCCCGCGATAGTGAATGATGGTGGGGAGGCATATGCCGGAATTGGTGTTGGGCGGAGTACTGGAACGAAGCTGATCTCGGCCTGTGGAAATCTGAACAAACCCGGTGTGTATGAAATTGAAATGGGCTTGCCGGTAGCGGAATTTATCTTCTCGGATGAATATTGTGGCGGGATTCCTGATGGAAAGCGCTTTAAGGCGTGTGTGCCGGGAGGCTCATCGGTGCCTATTCTACCCGCAGACCTGATGCTCAAGACGGCCAAAGGAGAAGACCGTGTAATGACCTATGAATCGCTCGCCGATGGCGGGTTTGTGTCCGGTACGATGCTTGGTTCGGGTGGATTTATTGTCTTCGACGAAGACCAGTGCATCGTGCGGAATACCTATACCTATGCGCGGTTTTATCACCACGAGTCTTGCGGCCAATGTTCGCCGTGCCGTGAAGGAACGGGTTGGATGGAAAAGGTGCTACATCGTCTTGAATATGGGCATGGCCGCGAACACGATTTGGATTTATTGGTGGACATCTCGAAAAAAATCGAAGGCAACACCATTTGTCCGTTGGGCGATGCGGCTGCATGGCCTGTTGCTGCCGCCATTCGTCACTTCCGCGAGGAGTTCGAATGGCACGTTCGGTATCCACAAGAGGCTCTTGTCCGTAACTTCGGTCTTGGGCGTTTAGAACACTATTACGGCGCAGTGGGTGTTTGATCTGCGTTCTGCCACAAAAAAAACAACTTGTAAACCACACGAATTATGCTCAAAGTCACGATAGACGGCATTGAGACACAAGTAAAGCCGGGTACAACCATTTTGCAGGCTGCCCGACAAATTGCCACCGAACATCCAGAACACAGCCATATTGTGCCGCCGGCGATGTGCTATTATACGCCCTTAGAGGGAAGTGGTGGGAAGTGCCGGACGTGTATTGTGCGGGTGAGTCAAGGCTCTGAGAAAGACCCGCGCCCAATGCCAAAACCAGTTGCCTCGTGTCAGACACAAGTGATGGATGGCATGGTGGTGGAGAATACCACCAATCCCGACCTTTTGGCGGCGCGGAAAAGCGTGGTGGAGTTGTTGCTGATTAACCATCCGTTGGATTGTCCGGTTTGTGACCAAGCGGGCGAGTGTCATTTGCAGGATTTGGCCTTTGAACATGGCGCGGCACAAACCCGATACGAGGAAGAACGCCGTACCTTCGAGCGTATAGACATCGGGTCGTACATACAACTACACATGACGCGCTGCATTTTGTGCTACCGCTGTGTTTATACGGCCAATCAACTCACCGACGAACGGGTACATGGCGTCTTGTTCCGAGGAGATCGCGCCGAAATTGGGACGTACATCGAGCAGGCGATAGACAACGATTTCTCTGGAAATGTGATTGATGTTTGTCCGGTGGGCGCCCTTACCGACAAAACCTTCCGCTTCCGAAGCCGCGTTTGGTTTACACGGCCTTTTGATGCGCACCGAGCATGTGATAAATGTTGTGGGAAAACCGTGCTTTGGATGGCCGGAGACGAGGTTTTGCGGGTGACGGCTCGGAAAGATGCCTTTGACGAGGTGGAGGAATTTATCTGCAACGAATGTCGTTTTGATCATAAAGTGAAAGACGATTGGACAATTGAAGGACCACGTACCATCAACCGCCATTCGGTGATTTCCGCCAATAAGTACAAAGCCAAAGACAAAACGGTGGTCTGATCCGCCAAAACCAAGACAACCCATGCCACTCTATTTAATCATCGAAAAAAGTGCGCTTGTGCTTTTCCTGTTCGCCGTGACGATGGGCGTAGCGGCCTATTCCACTTGGGCAGAGCGGAAGATTGCCGCCTTTTTGCAGGATCGCTTGGGGCCAAACCGTGCTGGCGTTTTTGGCTTGTTACAACCGCTTGCGGATGGTGTTAAGATGTTTATGAAGGAAGAATTTATCCCTTCCAATGCCGAAAAGTTGTTGTTCATTGCCGGGCCGGGCTTGTTTATGTTTACAGCACTCATGACCGGAGCCGTTATTCCGTGGGGGCCAAATCTGCAAATTGCCGACCTGAACATCGGGATTTTGTATGTCTTGGGCTTTGTCTCGGTGGGGGTATATGGTGTTATGATTGGGGGATGGGCCTCCAATAACAAGTACTCCTTGTTCGGTGCTATTCGGGCTTCTTCACAAATGATTAGCTACGAATTGGCGATGGGTTTGGTGGTGATTGCGATTATCATGCTCACCGGATCGTTAGACCTGAAAGCCATTGCCGAGCAGCAAAAGGGCTTTAATTGGAACATCATTTACCAGCCATTTGGGTTCCTTATTTATTGTATTACGGCCTTGGCGGAGTGTAACCGTGCGCCTTTTGACCTTCCAGAGTGCGAAACCGAGTTGGTGGGTGGGTTCCACACCGAGTATAGCTCCATGAAATTGGGTTTTTACCTCTTTGCCGAGTACATCAATATGTTTATCTCGGCGGCGGTGATTTCTACGCTCTATCTGGGGGGCTACAACATGCCGGGCTTAGATTATAGTACGATGAACCCCATTATGGGCAATGCCATAGCCTTTTTGGTGCTGTTTACCAAAACCTTGCTTGGCGTATTTGTCTTTATTTGGGTTCGTTGGACGATCCCTCGGTTCCGCTACGACCAATTGATGCACTTGGGTTGGAAAATCTTAATCCCCTTTGCCATCTTCAATATGTTGCTCACCGGAGCAGGTGTGTTGATCTTCGGTTAAGCCATCATCATGCGCAACAACCGTATTTCTGGTGTTTTTAACAGAATAACCTTCAGTCGGTATGCAAAAACTAACCAATCGGTCTAAAAAAGTCTCGAACAAAGAAATGTCCTTGTTAGAGAAAGCGTATGTTCCGGCCATTGTGGGTGGAATGGGCATAACGCTCAAGCACTTTTTCAAGAAGAAGAGCACCGTTTCTTATCCAGAGCAAGAGCGGACGTTCAGTCCGGTTTATCGTGGCCGCCATGTATTAAAGCGCGACGAAAAAGGGGCCGAACGTTGTACCGCTTGTGGATTATGTGCGGTTGCTTGTCCGGCAGAAGCCATTACAATGACGGCTGCCGAGCGTAAGAAAGGCGAAGAAAACCTGTATCGGGAAGAGAAATATGCCGCTGTTTACGAAATTAATATGTTGCGTTGCATCTTTTGCGGCCTCTGCGAAGAAGCGTGCCCCAAAGAAGCAATTTTCCTTACCCCCAATATTACCCCGGCATATTACGACCGCCAAGACTTTGTGTATGGCAAAGATATGTTGGTGGAGGGTCTTGCACCCGAAGATCGCGTGGATGTAAGCAAGCGCCAATCGTGGCGGGATAACCTCAAAAGCACGGAAAAACTCCCTTAACCTGATGGAACTCATCTTCTTTTTTGTCATGGCGGTCTTATCGGTACTGAGTGCATTGGCTGTCGTGTTCTCCAAAAGCCCCGTTCATAGTGTGCTAAGTCTGATTGTCACGTTCTTTCTGCTTTCAGGACAATATGTGTTGTTGAATGCACAATTTGTGGCTATTGTAAACCTGATTGTATATGCAGGGGCCATTATGGTCTTGTTTTTATTTGTTTTAATGCTGCTTAATCTGAAAGACGAAGCCGAGCCGCAAAAGTCTAATCTGGTACGGATTTCGGTTACGCTCTCGGCAGGCATGTTACTCCTTACGCTTGTGGGTTCTTTACGGGGCGCAATTCAACTGCCCCCGCCTCCGGCAAGCTCGGCAACGGTTGGCTTGGTCGAGAACTTGGGTAAAATTTTGTTTACAGATTTTGTGGTTCCTTTCGAGATTGCCTCTATTCTTTTCATCGCTGCAATGGTGGGGGCGGTCTTGATAGGCAAACGCAACAAAGCCCAAGATACAGAACCACTAACCACTTTTTGAGCATAGGTCACCTGCGGTATTTGTCCGCCAAACGATGTAAATATGTTACAAAGTATTCATTCCATTCCTATTGAGTACTACCTCATCTTGAGCAGTGTGCTGTTTTCGATTGGTGTTCTAGGGGTGATGATCCGCCGAAATGCCATTGTGGTGCTGATGTGTATTGAGCTGATGCTGAATGCCATAAACCTCTTGTTGGTGGCTTTTTCCACTTATTTGGGCGATGGTCATGGGCAAGTTTTTGTGTTCTTCATTATGGTTGTGGCCGCTGCCGAAGCCACCATCGGGCTTTCCATTTTGGTGCTGATTTATAGAAACACCAAAGGCGTGGACATTCACCAGTTGGATCATTTAAAACACTAAGGTATCGGTAAAATTCCCGCCTTCCATACAAAATTGGTTTATGCAACAGATTATTCCTTTGATTCCGGCCTTACCCCTGCTTGGCTTCCTCTTAAATGGATTGGTCGGAAAGAAAATGGGCAAAAACGTTGTGGGTGCTTTGGGTACTAGTGTGGTAGCCGCATCTTTTTTGCTTACGATTGGGCTTTTTGCTACGCTACTCGGAAATCCAGAACCCTTGCAAAACAACTTGTTTACGTGGCTACAAGTGGGTAGCCTGCAAGTAGAATTTGGCTTTTTGGTGGATCGGCTGTCCGTTTGGATGATGCTCATCATTACGGGGGTGGGGACACTGATCCACCTCTACTCCATCGGTTATATGCACGAAGACGAGGGTTTCCATAAGTTTTTTGCATACCTGAACCTCTTTATTTTTTCCATGTTGCTTTTGGTGATGGGCAATAACTTCCTGATGATGTTCTTTGGTTGGGAGGGCGTAGGACTTTGTTCTTATTTGCTAATTGGGTTTTGGTACACCAAGCGCGACTATGCCGATGCTGCTCGGAAAGCATTCATCATGAACCGCATCGGTGACTTAGGCTTGTTGCTTGGAATTTTCTTGATCTTCCAACAATTTGGCAGCATTGCTTATGCGGATGTATTTGAAAATGCTGGACTTGTGGATACGGCTTCAATTGGTTTAATTACCTTGTTGCTCTTTGTAGGGGCGATGGGGAAAAGCGCTCAAATCCCACTTTATACGTGGTTGCCAGATGCTATGGCTGGGCCAACGCCCGTTTCTGCATTAATTCACGCCGCAACAATGGTAACGGCTGGGGTTTATCTGGTGGTTCGGGCCTCGGCCTTGTATGAATTAGCACCAGAAACATTGGCCGTTATTGCTTGGATTGGTCTTGCAACCTCCATTTTTGCCGCACTCATTGGATTGGGGCAAAACGACATCAAAAAGGTCTTGGCGTATTCTACCGTATCGCAGTTGGGGTTGATGTTTGTGGCCGCGGGTGTGGGAGCCTATGGCTCGGCGATGTTCCACCTGACAACCCATGCGTTTTTTAAAGCACTCTTGTTCTTGGGAGCGGGCAGTGTGATCCATGCCATGAGTGGCGAGCAAGATATTCGGAGAATGGGCGGCTTGCGGAAAACACTTGGAACCACCCACTGGACATTTCTCTTCGGAACATTGGCCATAATTGGGATATTTCCATTTGCCGGCTTCTTCTCGAAGGACGAACTATTGGCCAAAATCTTTGAGCATAGTCCGCTGATGTGGGCACTCACGCTCTTTAGCGCCGCCCTAACGGTGGTGTATATGGTTCGGATGTACACGCTTACGTTTTGGGGCAACTTCCGAGGAAGCAAACACCAAGCCGAACACCTGCACGAATCGCCATCGGTGATGACGATTCCACTCATGGTTTTGGCGGCTTTGTCGTTGACCAGTGGTTTTCTGAACTTACCGGCGTTTACCCATGCGCAGTGGTTTTCTGGGTATCTGACCCCATTATTGGGCGAGGCCGTCCATACAATGAGCGTTTCTACCGAGATTGTGCTCATGGGAATTGCCTTTATGGTTGCGGTTGGCTTAGGATTTTGGGCGTGGAAACATTACCAAAAACCAGAACAAGTACCCGCCGAGGACGAAGCCATTTCCGGCTTTGCAAAACTCTCTGGGAATAAGTTTTATGTGGACGAACTTTATAACGCCGTTTTTATACGCCCAATCGAGTGGTTTTCCCGTTTGTTGTACACGATTGTAGATGCAAAAGTAATTGATGGTTTGGTGAATGGATTGGCCACGCTGGTCAGTCAATTGGGTTTCGGACTGCGCCAAATGCAGTCGGGTAAAATTGGAACGTATTTATTTTTGATGGTGGCAGGCTTGGTACTCCTCCTACTATTTAACGTAATCTGGTAATTTCCCATGGCCACCGTGTCTCTCCTCATCCTTGGTCTCCCGCTGGTAGCTGCTCTTGTCGTTTTCCTTACAAAAGGTAAAGTAGCCCGCTTTGCTGCCCTCTTTTCGGCGGTACTGACCCTTTTTTGCACGTTGTCGCTTTGGGCAATGTTTGATGCCACCAAGACGCTGGAGGTCATCAGACTACCTTGGATTTCGTCTGTCGGCATAGGTTTTTCTATGGCTTTGGATGGGCCGGGCTTGCTCATGGTCTTGCTTACAAATCTGCTGCTACCTTTTATTTTGCCTGTGGCATGTAGCCAAAACACCGAAAAGGAATCCGTACTCTTGGGCTTGATTTTGGTGATGCAATTCGCGCTTATTGGCGTGTTTATGGCATGGGATGGCTTCTTGTTCTATGTTTTCTGGGAGTTGGCCTTGATTCCCATTTACTTTATATCCGCCATTTGGGGCGGGGAGAAGCGTCAGCGCATAACCCTTAAGTTCTTTATTTACACCTTTGCAGGTAGTTTGCTGATGTTGCTTTCGATCTTGACCGTATATTTCTTTACGCAAGGCGCAGACGGGAAGCATAGTTTTGATTGGGCTGCAATGCAGCAAGCAAACCTGCCGCCATACATCGCACCTTGGGTACTGCTGGGCTTCTTTGCGGCCTTTGCGGTTAAAATTCCGATTTTCCCCTTCCATACTTGGCAGCCGGATACCTATACCGTTGCGCCCACCGCCGGAACGATGTTGCTCGCGGGAATTATGCTCAAGATGGGGCTTTTTGGAGTTTACCGCTGGATGATGCCCATTGCCGCCGAAGGTTTACCGTACTACCAAGATTGGTTTCTAACCTTGGCCATTATCGGGGTATTGTATGGGGCCATCATCGCGATTAAACAAGATGACCTAAAGCGCTTGGTGGCGTATTCCTCACTTTCGCATGTGGGCTTGATAGCCGCTGGTTTGTTTGTGGGTAATGAATCGGGTGCGCAAGGGGCTTTGGTGCAAATGCTAAATCATGGCATTAATGTGGTGGGGATGTTTTATGTGGTGCATTGGATTGAACGCCGCACCGGAACGCGCTCCCTCGAAAATCTGGGCGGATTGGCCGCAAAAGCGCCTCGTTTTGCCATTTTGTTCATGATTGTCTTGCTGGGGTCTATCGCAGTCCCATTAACAAATGGCTTCGTGGGCGAGTTTTTGTTGCTCAACGGCCTTTTTCAGTACAACGCTTGGATGGCTGCTCTTGCCGGACTTAGCATCATTTTTGGGGCCGTGTATATGCTCCGCGTTTATCAAATGGTGATGTATGGCACGCTAAAAGCCGCTACTGCGGATGTGGAAGACGTCGGGAAATTGGATACGATCCTCTTGCTTCCAGTGGCCTTTTTAATTCTTCTATTAGGCGTCTTTCCACAACCTTTGTTTAACCTGACTGCCAAGGCCGTTGAAAAATGGTTAGCCCTTTTGGGCGGCTAAACATCCAACCCAATTTTTTGAATTATACACATGAAAGCAATTATCATTTTGTTTGCAACCGCAATGGTGGTGCTTTTTACGGGGATTTCCGGTAAAAGGACTTGGTTGCTTCCGCTCTCGGTCGTGGGGTTGTTGGGTGCTTTGGCCTCCTTGGTTTCCGATGCTTTTTTGCCCATACTTTCTTTTGGAGGGATGGTACGATTCGATGGTTTTGGATTGGCATATTCTGGGCTTGTTATTGGTGCGGCCACACTCATTTTTTTGCTGTCTGGCGCTTTTTATCGTCACCTTAAACACACCTTGGCGGATCATTATGGCCTTTTGCTCTTTAGCTTAACAGGTGCATTGTGTATGTTCTCGTTCGAGCATATGGTCATGCTCTTCTTAGGCATCGAGATTTTATCAATACCGCTCTATGTAATGGCTGGTAGCCGCATGGACGACCTGAAGTCATCGGAGGCCGCCTTGAAGTACTTTTTGATGGGTTCTTTTGCTACTGGAATTCTATTGTTTGGCATTACCTTGGTCTATGGTGCAACGGGAGAATTTGAAATCACCAAAATTCAACAAGCCTTAGACGTGAAGAAAGTTTATTCCATGCCGTTGTTTAATACAGGTTTACTCCTCATCATTGCGGGATTAAGTTTTAAAGTCTCCGCAGCGCCATTCCATTTTTGGAGCCCAGATGTGTATGAAGGAAGCCCTTCTTTGGTAACGGCGTATATGGCAACCATTGTGAAAGCGGCAGGATTTGGGGCTTTTTATAAACTATTTGTCATGGGTTTTGGTCCAGAAGCGCCCTATTGGTCTATGACCATTGCCGTGCTTTCGGCACTTACCATGACGGTGGGGAACATTACCGCCGTTATGCAAAAAAACTTCAAACGGATGATGGCCTATTCCAGTATCTCGCACGCCGGTTACCTCATGCTAGGACTTTTAAGTGGAAGTGCGGGTAGCCAAAGCCTTTTCTTATACCTATTGGCGTATGCAGTTGCAACCATTGCGGCGTTCTCTGTATTTATGTTGGTCAACCGTGAAGATGATCTTGAGGGCGGTAAATTCTCGGCATTTGCAGGCTTAAACAAAACAGATCCTCTTGCAGCGTTTGTGATGGCCCTTAGCATGGTTTCGCTTGCTGGAATCCCAATCACTGCCGGATTTTTCGGGAAGTTTTTCCTGTTTGCTGGGGCTTTTGGAGGGTTTCCGTGGTTGGTAGGAATTGCCGTCGTTAATTCTGCCATTAGTATTGCCTATTACTTCCGTGTGATTGTGGAAATGTATATGAATGATGCGAAGGTGGAATGGTCTTTTTCCGCTCCAAAGACGTATCGCTTGGTGATGGTGCTTGCCGCTATTGTGTTGCTGGGCTTGGCCTTTATACCCGATCAAGTTCTGGCGCTTGTTCCATAAGACTTGTCCACGGTAGCCACTTGTGCTATATTTGTACCTTTGTTTCCCTGCGATCCTTTGCTGTGTGGTGTATATGGCCAGCCTTATTCCTGATTATGCCCATTTAGACCTGATTTCCCGCCACTTTAAGGCCCTTGGGGAGCCGTCTCGGTTGTTGATTTTGGATTTGTTACACCGAAATGGCGAACTGAATGTACAGGAGTTGATGGAGGCCAGTGGCCTGCGACAAGCAAACTTGAGCAAACACTTAGCCATTCTTCTGGAAACAGGCATTCTCAAACGGCGAAAAGAAGGCGTAATGGCGTTTTATTCCATCCAAGACAAGAGCGTACAAGGCTTGTGCCTCTTGGCCTATAACCGCCTCATGCTTAACCGACGCGGTTAATCAGCGGACGACGGCCATCGTTGCAACTCGTACTTGGGATGCACCTGCTTCAAAAAGTGGAATGGCCGCCGCCGCTAAGGTTGCGCCAGTGGTGAGAATATCATCCACCAATAAAATCCGTTTTCCCTTCATTTCTTCGGGCCGAAGCACGTTAAAAGCCCCAGAAACATTTGCCCAACGGCCTTGGGCATCCAACTTGGTTTGACTGGTGGTGGAGCGGCTCCGGACAAGGTTCCCCTCTTCCACTACAAGACCCAAGACATGCGACATCCCTTTAGCCAATTCTGCGCTTTGGTTATACCCACGTTCTATTTGGCGTAACCGTGAAAGTGGAACCGGAACCAAAACATCCGCCTTCCAATCCCCTGCCATTTCTAAAAGGTGATTTCCAAGCAAAGACCCGATGTAACGCCCAATTCGGGGCCGGTTTCGGTACTTTAGCGCATGTTGCAACTTCTGAACGGTCCCACCAGCATCAAACATCCAAAGCGAAAAACCCGCTTTTATCCGCGCCTCCGATCGCCACTGGGTTTGTAAATGAGCCTGAATAACCTCCATAGACGGATGTTCGAGGGTGCGCAGGCAGGATATACACAGAAATGGCGTTGATTCCGTGAGAGGTTGTCCACATCCATTACACAAGGGCGGAAAAATCCAATGACCAATACCGCTAAGAATAGGTTGCCCGATTTGGAAAATAGTTTGAAGATACTGCATGAATTATATTAGGATAGGGCGAATGTGGAAATTCAGAAGCTTTCTAATTCATAATTTGAAGCCTAAACTTATCTGACAAGAATAGTTGTCAAATCATAACTCCAAAAAGCACCTATGCCTCGAATCCGACGTGGAATGCTGGTCAAGAACCTGTTAGAACACTCCATCGAAATCAAACTGTCCGCCCGAACGTTGCTCTTGGAAGCCGGAGAGGAAGCCATTGTTACCCCCGGAGAAGCCCGTGAAGAGAACCTTCGAGAACACCTTCAACTCAGAACGTTAGCCGTCGTTAGGCCCTCCACCGCCGAGGAGGAAGCACACGTTGCGCGTGCTATGCGCCAAAGTCATTATTAAGTAAAGTAGGATAAGTACATGAAAATTCTGATCTTAGAGCCATATTATGGACGTTCCCGAAAGCGATTTTTGGAAGGTTTGGTAGCGCATTCTCGCCACGAAACACAGGTTATTTCAATGAGTGCCCGTTATTGGCAATGGCGATTGCAAGGCGGAGCTGTCACTTTGGCGAATAAGGCCATCGAGACTTTGGAAAATGGTTTCTTGCCCGATGTGATTTTTGCCTCGGACATGGTGAATCTTGCCGCCTTCAAAGCCCTAACAAACGGGCGTTTTGACGGAATTCCGATGGTCATGTACTTCCATAACAACCGCTTAACGTACCCGCTATCCCCTGCCGAACACCGAGACCCCGCATTTGGATACATCAATTATCTATCGGCATTGGTGGCGGATCAGTTGGTGTTTAATTCGCAGTCGCATTTGCAGGAATTTACCGATGCGCTTCCGGCATTTTTGGGGACCTATCCAGACTATACCCACCTCGAAAAAACGCAGGAAATCCGTCAAAAAAGCCGTGTCCTCCATCGTGGAATTTCGCTTAGGCAGTTTGATGCCTTTGCCGATGCCGCCGAGCCGATCAGTTGGGGTGTGGGCATGAAGCCGCCGATCATTCTATGGAACCACCGATGGGAGTACGACCAAAACCCACACGCTTTTTTCCGCTTGCTCAACCGCTTGGACGATGTAGGTTGCAAGTTCCGCTTGATTTTAGCGGGCGAGCACTTTAACGAGGCAAACGAGTTTGGGCAGTCTTTTTCGCGTTTTGCAGACCGCATCTTGCATTATGGCTATGCCGAGGATACCGAAGAATATGGGCGTTTGCTCCAAAGGGCGCATTTGGTCGTCTCTACTGCCGTCCACGAGTTTTTTGGTGTGACCCTCTTAGAGGCCATTTATTGTGGTTCTCACCCGTTATTGCCCAATAAACTGACGTATCCAGAATTGTTACCCAAAGCATTGCATAGGCCACTGCTCCACGCACCAACACTCTATGAAAACGAGGATGATTTGTTCGATATCATGCAAAGTATCCTAAAAGGCCATGAAAGACCTTTGCCCCAAGAAACCCTTCGCAGCATCCCCGCACATTTGGATTGGAAAACCCAAATCCGAGCTTTTGACGCACTTTTTGAAGAGATCCAAGCAGCTTGATGGGAAACCATAAAGATTATTTCAGCCATTTTTTTGCGTAAAGCGGGCTATAACAAATCATAAAAAACACAATACATGATCAAGGAAAAGGTGCTCGCTGCTTATGAGGCTATGGCTGGAAAGTACAATGAGCTTATAGACCACAAACCGCATAATGCTTATTACGATAGGCCAAATACCCTGCAACTGCTGCCAGAAGTGAAAGGCAAAACAATTCTTGATGCGGCTTGTGGGCCAGGGAAATACGCGGAGATTTTAATGGAAAAGGGCGCAAATGTACTGGGATTTGATATTAGCCCCAAAATGATTGACTTGGCCAATGAAAGAAATAAAGGCCGTGGGCGTTTTTTTGTACATGATTTATCCGAACCACTTTTGATGGTCGAAGATAAAAGTTGCGACCTTGTTTTGTGTGCATTGGCACTACATTACATAGAGGATTGGAACCCAACCATGAAGGAATTTCATAGGGTTTTAAAAGACAATGGCTCACTCGTTTTATCCATCGAGCACTCCTTTAATGATTTTCTTTTTTTTAAATCGAAAAAATACTTCGAAATAGAAAACGTAAGGTGTACTTGGAAAGGTTTTGGAAAGCCCGTTGAAGTCAATAGTTATAGAAGACCACTCCAAGAATCTATTGCTCCACTGACCAATAATGGTTTTTATATTGATCAATTGGTCGAACCAAAACCAACAAAGGAATTTGAGAAATTAGACCCAAGACATTTTAAGGAACTCAATGACTTTCCTGCATTTATGTGTATTCGTGCCGTGAAGAAGGAAATTTCTAATGGATAATGGAGAAATGGATAATGGATAATGAAGTGTGGCAAAGCCCCGTAGGGGCGACATCTTGGTAGAAATCCGTTTCCAAACGCACAACAAAGCCCCGTAGGGGTGGCATCTATAATAGCGGGTTGCGCCATGTCCAAGCCTAGTGGTTGAGCTATTAGGCGGACTTTTCTAAGCGTTGCACTGACATTATTGAACAATACAGCATACTATGAGATAGAGGCGATCTCAATAGCACTTATGGTATTAAATGTGAATAATAGAAATGAAGTTAAGTTCATACTTCAATCGCAAAGTTAAGAAAAGAATGGTTTTTTTTCTGAAAAATTAGTGAAAGTTTTATTTTTGACTTTAGCTGTATAATAATACCAATTAGCCATTAAGCACATGCTTTATCCGGCAACGCTGTGTTGAAAGGTTTATGCCACTTCGTCGGTTGCTTTGCTCATGTCAATACCTAAAAGGTTGAAAACGAATAATCTCTAAACAGTAATTTTCCCTAATTGGTATAAAAAGATATTTCTAAAAATTTTGGTCAACAAGTTGCATATATAGTTTTGAAAGTGACTAAATACACCAATGTACTACCCAAAATTCAAGACGATGGCGCCGAGAGAGAGGCCCGCGCCGCTGCCCAAGAGTAGGATTTTTTTGCCTTGTGGGTTAAATCCGTTTTGGAATAAGGTGGCAAGGCCCAATGGAATGGAGGCGGAAATGCAATTACCGAAACAGCTTAGGGTTTCAACCACTTTAGAGGCATGCACACCAAAATGCTTTAGAAAATAGGTATTGCCATATTTGCTGGTTTGGTGGAGGATGATGTGGTCATAGTCATGAAGGGAAATTTGGCTTGCGGATTCGAGGTCATGTACAAAAGCATCTAAATGCTTGGTCGTTAGTCGGATCAGGTTTTTGCCATCCATGCTAAAATAATAGCCCGGATTTTCAGCGGTTTCTTGTGTTCCCCGATTGACTGCACCGCCGATCGCTAAATGGGCTTGCATGGCTCCTGAAGGAAAGTTCTGGAAACGGGTATAAATGGGCTGGTAACCCTCCGTTTCGCTTGCTTCCAGAATCACGGCTACGGCGGCATCTCCAAATAAGCCAAACACTTTTTCATCTTTTGGTGTTAGGGCTTTTGAAGCAATCTCGGAGGAGACCAAGGCAATCCGCCGATACCGCCCCGTTTGGAGGTATAAATGTGCAATGTCTAAGCCATTCAAGAAACTTAGGCAGGTGCTATCCACATCAAAGCATGGAAAAGTCACGCGGTCATCGGTGAGTTTGGACTTGATGATGACGGAATTATGTGGAATAGGATAATCGAAAGCGCCGCTGGCCGAGATTAGCAAATCTAAATCTTTGGGAACTAATTGGGATTGTGCCAATGCCGCTTTTAAGGCCCGTGCGCCCATTTCGCAAATGGTTTCCTCCTCCGAAACATGGTGCCGGAACCGCACCCCTGTATTTTTTTCGATACGGCCTTCTCGTCCGTTTGCCAAGCGGTCTAAGGTGGTGGAGGCGATTTGGTTTTGGGGCAAATAAGTGGCAATGGCTGCGAGTTTGATCTTCATCAACAGATCCGTTTAATTTTGCGTAGTTTGGTTCCGGCTTCTTGCACCACACGATTTTCGACGGCATAAACGACGCCTTCAATGCCAAATTCGGCAAAAAGGGTGTCTAAGGTGGCGATAAAGCGGTTTTTCATTTCCTCGAAGGCTTCGGGCGCACAAGCAATTCCAAGTTCTAAATGATTTACAGCCGTTTGAACGATTCGATATTGGGTAAACGCATCGGTGATTTGGGCGATGCGCCGCGCAATTAGATCAGGATAGATGCGAATATCCTTTAAAATCAACACATCGTCATCCCGTCCAAGGATGCGATCAATCGCCATACGTGTTGTTCCACAAGGGCAAGGCGTTTTTCGGATTTGCAAGACGTCATTTAACTTGTACTTTACGACAGGCTGGCTGGCCCGCGAAAAGTCGGTAATAATCGGATAAAACCGCGTTTCGTCGAGCCACTCTTGCCCGAAGTGGATAAAGTCTTCGTTCAGGTGCATGGTTCCATGGGTACACGTTACACCCAAGAACCCTTCGGTGCATTGATAGACTTCGGTGATGGTTGTCTGGAAGGTGGTTTCGATTAAACGTTTATCGGCTTCGTGTAGCGCTTCGGCAAAAGAGATCACTTGTTTGGGCGCAATCGCAAGGCGTTTTTCGGTCTGGGCTTGGGCAATATCCACCAAAAGCGAAGGCTGTGAAGCCAAAATGTCCGGTTGGTACTCGGCAAGTTCGGCCAATAAAGCAGGCAAGGGTTTGAAAAGGTCGAAATATCGAAATTGGAAAAGCGAAGATTGCACGGAAGCATATAAATTGCTGTTGGCGCGGAGGAAAAACGCTACTTTTTGTTTTTGGAACAGTTTAGGTCTAATAACCCGCTGCATGACCAAAGCCACCCATTTGGCCCGTTCGTCTTCCGATACCAAAAAAATACCCCGTTTGCCGCTTGTACCCGTCGAAAGCCCAATGGTAATGCCGTTAATTTCGGTTTTAAAATTGCGGCTTTTTTCTGCTTGGAGTGCTACGTTAAGCGCCTCTTCTTTCCGAATTTTGCAGGTATTGATTTCGTCGAAGTGGGCCATAAATTCGGTTTTGGTGATTTGTGGCACGGCTTCCCAATCGAGGGTTTGTCCCTTAAAAAAACGGGCATAAAAAGGGGATTTGCGCAAAACCCGTTGGGCAAAAACCGCCAATTTTCGCGTTTGATACTGTGCTAACGCCGACCGCGAATCAAAACGGGGCAAAAGCGCATTTTTCAACCAATAAAACACGACTTTTAATTTAAAGCGCATCGTAAACGTGCTTAAGGGTTTCGGGACAATGGGTAAACAAAATTTTAAAATCGGGGTGAGTGTCTTCGAAGCGTCGGATTTTGGCTTGCGTCTCTACAAAATCCGTCCATGAATCAAAAAAGAGTTTGACCACCCTGCGGGGCAAAATGCCAGTATGGTAACTGTCGTAAGCCCACGAAGCATCTGTAGCAAAGAAGATTTTTTGGTCTTCTTGCACAAAAATAAAGCCCAGCATTCCCCGTGCATGACCCGGTAATTGTACCACCTGAAAAGCCGATTGCTGAAAAAGTTGCCAGATTTCCAAGCCTTCTTTGTTGATGCTTGAGCCGTCGGCAATGGCTTCGAGAGGCTGAACACGCTCGGCAAAATCATTCGGTAATAAGCCATGCAAAATGCCTTTTTTCACCGCTTTAAACCCCGACAGGGCTTGTACTTCTGCCAATGCTGCTGCACTGCAAATGAACTTTGCTTGGGGAAAATCCTTTAGCCCTGCGATATGATCCCCATGAAAATGCGAAATCAAAATATAGCGAATGTCTTCGGGAGCCAAGCCTTTTTGGGCCAGAATAGCCTTGGCCGTTTCCCCATTCTGTAAAAACATAGGGGTCATCCACCGATACAAGCGGGCAGGAAACGGCTTGGTGGCGCGTATAAATTCGGGGCTATAGCCCGTATCCACCATCACATATCCCACATTGGGCAGGTGGAGCAAGGCCCAAACTGCATAAAACGAGGTTTTCCCCCGTCCTGTTTTGGGATTGGCCACCGCGGCATGGGCAACACAATACCCCGATGCAAAAAAATCGAGGCTTAGGTCTGGGTTTTGTGCCATGCTACATACTCGTCTATGCCCTCAAACGTGTTCATCACAGGTTGGTATTGGAGGCGTTCTTGTGCTTTGGAGATGTCTAAGGTCAAGTTTACAAAGAGAATGCCTACGCCATAGCGGGTTAGGGTCGGTTCTTTACGCGGATGGAAGGTTTTGGCGATGTTTTCCAATAAACTGCCCGCAAAAAGTGCTATTGTTTTGGGGACTTTGCGGCTTGGCGGCTTTAATCCCAATTGGGCTAAGGCATATTTCAGGGCTTCCCAAAATTTTTCAGGCTGGCCATCGGTAATATTGTAGGCTTCGCCATAGGCTCCAGTATCTGCCCGTAGGCAACATATCATTGCTTCAATCACGTTACGGGCACAAGTTAAGTCGCAAATATTTTCGCCATTGCCAATAATTTTCAGCCGCCCTTTATGATAGGCTTCCAAAACACGCGGCAAGATCACCGTATCTTCCGCCCCAATGATGGCACGGGGACGCAAGGCAATCGTTTCAATGCCTTTCCCGTTCATCTCCAATACGATTTGCTCTGCCATCAGTTTGGTTTCGGCATAGGCATTGACCATTTTGGGAGGCAAGGGATCGGATTCCTTCACGCCCAAACGGTCAGTAAAATCGAAATAAATACTAGGGGTGGAAATGAAAATAAACCGCTTTACACCATTTTTTATACTGGCCTTGAGCAAGGTCTCGGTGGCGACAATATTGGCTTGATAAAAGGCTTCATAGGCTCCGAACGGTGCAGAAAGCGCAGCACAATGTACCACAACGGCAGCTTTTTGGGTCAGTTGGTCACAAAATGCTGCATCGGTTAGGTCACCTGCCAAGAAGCGACAGCCCGCAGCCATGAGTTCTTCGGTGCGGTGTGTCCGTCTTGAAGTGGCCAGAACGGTGTAATCGGGCAGATTGGCGGCGAAGTGCTTTGCCGCTCGCCCGCCCAGAAATCCCGCAGCCCCTGTAATCACCATGTTTTGGGTCATCTTAATACCAAGTCTAATACCAATTAGCTATTGAGCAAGCACATGCTTTATCCATCAACGCTGTGTTGAAAGGCTGATACTACTTCGTCAGTTCGCTTTGCTCATGTCAACACTTAATACCAATTAGCCATTAAGCACATGCTTTATCAGCAACGCTGTGTTGAAAGGTTGAAAACGAGTAACCTATAAACCGTAATTTTCCCAAATTGGTATTAGGATAAAAAGTTTCCCCAATGCCACGAGAGCTTGCTGAATCCATAAACTAAGGCAAAGGCTTCCATGTCCCAAGTTTTTCCTTGCCCATATTTACCGGATCCCCAAATGTCTATTGGATTTACCGGCGCTGCTGAATTTGCTAAAGGCTGCCAAGAACAAACGAAAATGGTGTAGCAACGCTCGTGATGGTGTGATGGAAAAAATAAGGCTAATTAGAGGTGGCTAATTTATTCAATACCTATAGCTTAATAGCTTTAAGTCACGTTCACATTAAAAGCAAACGAGATTAAAACATTGGCTTTATGAGGGTGTGGTAATTTGTACGCCTGCATCGCGGAGGTACGTTACAATACTCTCGGCAATGACCTCGGCGGTTTTATTTTGTCCCATTTCGGAATTGATGAATAGGGCGTCGAACATGTTGGTCAGGGAAGCCATCTGAATGGTCACTGCTGGAACTTCGCTGAACCAAGAACTTCGGTCTATAGCCGCACTTGGGATGTCTCTTTCCGGAGATAAGTCATTGGCGAGCATCATGTCCTTCAGGGCTGTTCTTAGGTTTTTATCCAGAATACGGGCGGCTTTTTGGCTTAGCCCTATGAGGCCCTTCGAGGCTGCTTTATCGGACTTAAAGCGGTCTGCATAAAAAACAGCGAAACCACTACCTACGCCAGAGTTCACATCTAACCGCACCAATAGGCGTGCTTGGTTGCGGTTTGCAATCGCTGCACGCTCTGCCGGAGAGACAATATCATCCATATCATTGCGAGTAAGCAGTACCGAGACCTTGTAACGATCGTTCAAAATTTCAGATACACGGCGTGCAATTTCCCAATTTGTTTTTAGTGGAAAGGTGTCGTTGATGACCTGCCGCCCATCGTTGTCTTTCAGGGGGAAGTTGGGGTCTAACACCACTTGAATAGGTTGTTTGGGTTGGAAAAACGTAAGTAAAGTCTCTAAATAGTACAAAGAACCGCCGATAAGAAATACGCTTAGGACAATAATCCAACGAGACCAACGCAGTGACGTTAGGAAAGTTGCATTGTCGGCAATAGTCCGGTGAGAAACAGCCATTTTTACTTGTTTCATGTGGTGGAGAGTAAGGATTATACTGAACCTTACGTGTTTATTTTTTGTTTCTTAGCCAGCTAAGGCCGGAAAGGAGCATAATGCTTGTTCCCACAATGGTTCCAGAGATAGACGTAGGGAAGCCCGTAACGGCGCCAGCCATGAGTGCTTTTAGCAGACTGGTGCGCTTTGGGTCACCTTCTCGTTTATACTGAAAATAAAAAACACCCATAGCAGCCCCAAAAAAGCCGATTATCATGCTTAAAGGTAAATTAAGCCCTAATGAAAAGAACTCGCTTCCAAAGAGCACGTTGTCTAAAATTAAGATTAACCCGCCGCTAAATGGGCTTAGGTAGTTCTTTTTTTCAGATGCGGCAGAGGCCGTAACCGTTTGTTTTTGGGGGGATCCTTCTTTTGCTATTGGATTAAGATTCTGTGTATTCGCCATTGTTGAGCTTGTCTAATTCAAGTAAAAAAAACTGGCGTGTTTTTTCGGTCAATTCGTTTACATGTTTCGCTTCTAAACCAGTGGTCGGGATAGGAGGGTAGCATTTCAGAATAATTTCACCAGCATGAAAACGGTTGAAGTTTAGGCGGTCGGTATAGGTTGAACTTAACACGGGAACGAGCGGAACTTGTGCCTCTATGGCCGTGAAAAAAGCACCTTTCTTAAAGGCTCCTAAGCCTCGTCCATGGCCACGGGTTCCTTCTGGAAACATGGCCAAGGAGATGTTACGGTCTTGGATTTGTTGTGCCGCCTGCCCCATGCGTGAGGTGGATTTGGAGCGGTTTTGGCGGTTCAGGATAACGTTGCCAGCCAGCCAATAGACCAGACCAAAAATAGGAATATAGACGATCTCCTTTTTCCCAACCGAGACCGTCCGCTTGGGCACAAAAGAACCCCATAAAAACATGTCCCAATTGGATTGGTGGTTGCCAATAATGATGTTGGGTTGTTGTTGGGTAATGTATTCAGGGTTAATCATGCGCACACGAATGCCCAAAATGCGTTTAAAGCCGTTTCCTAAAAGGCGAGCAAGAACATAGGTGTTTTCAGGATTTACGGGGCGGAAGAGGCAATAAAAAATGCCGAGAAACGAGACGATCGCGCTATAAAGCCCAAAAATAAACAAACGGGGGTACTTAAGCATAAGGAAAAAGGGGTTTAGGGGTATCGCCTTATTTTGTTAGGGCATCTAATTGCTGCATGAGGTCTGGCGTCAGTTTGGGCAAAACTTCCAAGGCACGGAGGTTCTCGGTTAGTTGGCTCACCCGCGAAGCACCCAGAATCACGGTGCTTACATTTGGGTTTTTGAGACACCAAGCGATGGCCAAATGGGTCATGGATACGCCCGCTTCGTTGGCCAATTTCTCAATAGAGTTTAGGTCAGTTTATTTTGGGGTATTGAAAAGGTTTGAGTTGAAGTCGAAAATTGTGCAATGCAGCGCAAGTCGGAAAAATATGATTTACAAAATTGTTCTTTCTCAAACGGCATTCATCTT
>Ga0209573_1000733_pt1 | contig 61198 bp, 47 predicted proteins | sample TNRBio252014_DNA_FD_185870 | JGI IMG/M metagenome (GOLD analysis project Ga0209573, IMG submission 185870) | Wastewater treatment Type I Accumulibacter community from EBPR Bioreactor in Madison, WI, USA - TNR Reactor_6/25/2014_ DNA (SPAdes)... | ecosystem: Engineered > Bioreactor > EBPR >...
TAAGCGAAAGTCCTATCATTACTTGACCTATTGAAAAGCGGGACTAAATAAAGAGACCGGGAATTGCTGTTAAACTACTTCGTTCACCGCTTCACAACGAGTGCCATTGAAGGTATTAATAATACCATCAAAACAGTGAAACGCATGGGTTACTGATTCCGTAACTTTGTCAACTTTAAGCAACGGATAATGATCAGTTTCGCCTAGCTCCACAAGAATCGTCGAAGAACCTTATTTATTAGGCAGAAAAAATCATTACTTGACCTATTGAAAAGCGGGACTAAATAAAGAGACCGGGAATTGCTGGTTACACGCCTCGTTAAAAACGCGCATCGTGTCTTTCAGCGCCGCGTGTTGGGCTTCATCCGGGAGCAATTTGATTTGCAGTACGATTTTCATATTGACTGTTATAATCACGAAGGATCATAGATGTCAACCCAACCGGCGTCTGACCGTGCTTCGCACGGTGCGCTATCCCTCCCCGCCGTAAACAACGGGGCATCTCGCGCAATTCGGGTGAACCATCGCCCGCACCGCGCGCCCTGAATGCCATTACCATGATGGGATGCATATCCTACCTGTGGAGCTTCAGTATGTCGGTTGAACGTCCATGCGCCCGTGTTTTCCGCGATCCCGTCCATTTTCTCGCCCTGGGTTTCGGCTCCGGCTGCGCGCCGAAAGCGCCCGGCACCTTTGGCACCCTGGCAGCGGTCCCCCTGTATCTGCTGTTGCAACCACTGCCGCTGTGGGCCTATCTGCTGCTGACCGCAGTCGGCTTTGCACTGGGAATCTGGATTTGCGACAAGGCCGCCCGCGATCTGGGCGTACATGACCATCCAGCCATCGTCTGGGATGAAGTGATCGGCTACTGGGTCACCATGATTGCCGCGCCGCCCGGCTGGCTGTGGATCATCGCCGGCTTCGCGCTATTCCGGCTGTTCGATATCCTCAAGCCCTGGCCGATCCGCCAGGCTGACCAGCACATCGGCGGCGGTTTTGGCATCATGTTTGACGATTTGCTGGCGGCCGGCTATGCCTGGCTGGGGCTGCAAGGGTTAGCGTATCTGTTCAGCGCGGTTCGATGATCCGGCCGACCGACGCTGTGCAGGATGCGGGTGGCGCACTCGATTCAACAGAGTGGTAATCTTATTTTTAATCAATGAGTTGCATCTCAATAAATCAGAAAATTTGATAAAGTATACTGTACTGGCCGACTCGCAATTTTCCAGCCGTGCGGCCCGACTGGACATTTTTTGAGTTGCGTTCAGACTTTTTCCGTTTCCCCGGACCACACGGAACCCGAACCATGAAAATCGAAACGATTGCCATTCACGGCGGTTACACGCCGGAACCCACCACCAAAGCCGTTGCTGTTCCCATCTACCAGACCACGTCCTACGCCTTTGACGACACCCAGCACGGCGCAGACCTGTTTGATTTGAAAGTGCCGGGCAATATCTACACACGGATCATGAACCCGACCACCGCCGTTCTCGAACAGCGGGTGGCGGCGATGGAAGGCGGGGTTGGATCGCTGGCGGTGGCGTCCGGCATGGCGGCGATTACCTATGCGCTGATGACGATTGCCGAGGCGGGCGACAATATCGTCACCACCTCGACCCTGTACGGCGGCACCTACAATCTGTTCGCGCATACTCTGCCGCGTTTCGGCATTGAGGCGCGGTTCGCCGACTACCACGATGTCGAAGCGATGGGCCGGCTGATTGATGACAAAACCAAGGCGGTGTTCTGCGAATCCATCGGCAATCCGGCGGCGAATGTAGTGGATTTCGGCGCGCTGGCGAGCGTGGCGCACGCGCATGGCGTGCCGCTGATCATCGATAACACCGTACCGACCCCCTATTTATGCCGCCCGTTCGAGCATGGTGCGGACATCGTGGTGCACGCCCTGACCAAGTACATGGGCGGTCATGGCACCAGCATCGGCGGCATCATCGTCGATTCCGGGTGTTTCCCCTGGGATCAATATAAGGTGCGGTTCGCCCGGTTGAATGAGCCGGACCCGTCCTATCATGGCGTGGTTTATGTCGAGGCGCTGGGGCCAGCGGCGTTCATTGGCCGGGCGCGAGTGGTGCCGTTGCGCAATACCGGCGCGGCGATTTCACCGTTCAACAGCTTCCTGATTTTGCAGGGCATCGAGACCTTGCCGGTGCGCATGGATCGCCATTGTGAGAATGCGCTCAAGGCCGCCGAGTATCTTCAGGGTCATTCGCAGGTCTTGTGGGTGAACTATCCGGCGCTGGTCAATAGTCCCGATAAGCCGCTGGTCGATAAGTACATGGGTGGGCGCGGCTCCAGCATTCTCAGCTTCGGCATCAAGGGCGGGCGCGACGCCGGCGCGAAGTTCATCGACGCGCTGCAACTGGTGACGCGGTTGGTGAATATCGGCGACGCCAAGTCGCTGGCCTGCCATCCGGCGACGACGACCCATCGGCAACTGTCGCCGGCGGAATTGGCTAAAGCGGGTGTGAGTGAGGATCTGGTGCGGTTGTCTATCGGTATTGAACATATCGATGACATTCTGGCGGATCTGGAGCAGGCGCTGGTGGCGGCGCGCTGAATTTTCTCCGCAAACCTGGCCCCTCTCCGGATCGGAGGGGGGCGATCTACGGTTCGGTCAAAGCGTCTTTTTACACGCTGCGCCGAATATAATACCGTTTACCGATAGATTTTATCTTTATTAAGGTTAAAAACGACCCCGTTCGTCATACCCGCGAAAGCGGGTATCCCGTTTTTCAGCGGCTGCCTGGATTCCCGTGCTCCCCGCGTTCGCGAGGACGGGAATGACGAAAACCGATTGAGAATGGGTATAATACTCTCAGTCTCACCGGTTCCTCAGCCCGCGCCACACCGCCTTTTCCAGCTCCACCAGCAGCAGCACCGTGACCCCAGCCAGGGTCACGATCCCCCAATCAGCGGCGCTGATCGGCGCGGTGCCCAGCAGCGCCTGCATCAGCGGCAGGTAGGTGAAAGCCAGTTGCAGCAGCAACATCAGGCCGATGCTGATCAGCACCGGACGGCTGCCCAGCAGCCCGTTCCACGACAGCACCGAGCTATAAATGAAGCGGCTGTTGAACAGATAGAAAATCTCGCCCATCACCAGCGCATTGACCGCCAGGGTGCGCGCCTCGGCCAGTGGTCGGCCTTGCCCGGTTTCCCATAGAAACAGTCCCAGCGGGGCGATGACCAGCAGCACGGATACCGCACTGATGCGCCACGGCATGATGCCTGACAACAGCGGTTCGCCGGGATTACGCGGCGGTCGTCGCATCACATTGGCCTCGGTCGGCTCGAAGGCCAGCGCCAGCGCCAGCGTGACCGCCGTGACCATGTTCACCCACAGAATCTGCACTGGCGTGATCGGCAGAACGACACCGAGCAGAATGGCCGCCACCACCACCAGCGCCTGAGCGCCGTTGGTCGGCAGGATAAACAGCAACGCCTTGCGCAGATTGTCGTACACCGTGCGGCCTTCCTCGACCGCATGGGTGATGGAGGCGAAATTGTCGTCGGCCAGCACCATCGCCGCCGCTTCCTTGGCCGCTTCGGTGCCGTTCAGACCCATGGCGACGCCGATATCAGCCCGCTTCAGCGCCGGCGCGTCGTTCACCCCATCGCCGGTCATCGCCACCACCTGCCCCCGGTCTTGCAGGGCCGCCACCAGTCGCAGCTTGTGTTCGGGACTGGCGCGGGCGTAAACATCGGTGTCCAGCACCACTGCCTGAAGCGCAACCTCGTCCAGCGCTTCCAGTTCCGGCCCGGTCAGCACCCGGCAACCATCGCCGATCCCCATTTGGGTGGCGATAGCCCGCGCGGTAGCGCCGTGATCGCCGGTGATCATCTTGACCCGGATGCCGGCTTCCTGAGTCTGGCGCACCGCCTGGATCGCTTCCTCACGCGGCGGGTCGCTGAGGCCCAGCAGCCCCAGCAGGGTCAGACCCTCCTCAACATCTTCAAAAAGCAGTTCGCTGCGGGTTTCCAGCGTAGCGCGCCTGGCGACCGCCAGCACCCGCTGACCCAGCGCCGCCAGTTCGTCAATCCGCGCGCGCCAATAATCCAGCCGCAGCGGTTGCAGTCCCGTAGCGCCCTGTTCCTGTGCGCACATCGCCAGCACCCGTTCCGGCGCACCCTTGACATGGATAAACCCGTGGCCGTGATGATCATGGTGCAGCGTCGCCATGAACCGGTGTTCCGATTCAAACGGAATGCTGTCTACCCGCCGCAGGGGCGCCGATTCCGCCAGCAGTTCAAGATCGGCCTTGCCGGCCAAGGCCAGCAGCGCGCCCTCGGTGGGATCGCCCGCCATCCGCCACTCGCCGTCCTGGTCGCGCAACACGGCGTCGTTGCACAGGCCCGCCGCGCGGGCGATAGCTTGCAAATCCGCCGCCGGTTCAGGAGCCAGCGGCGCACCGTTCACGCTGAATCCGCCCACCGGCGCATAGCCGGTTCCGCTGACCTCAACCACCCGCTCGGCGCTGACCACCCGCTGCACCATCATTTCGTTGCGGGTCAGGGTGCCGGTCTTGTCCGAACAGATCACCGTGACCGCGCCCAGCGTTTCTACCGCCGGCAGGCGCCGGACGATGGCGTTGCGCCCGGCCATGCGCTGCACGCCAATCGCCAGGATAATGGTCATGATCGCCGGTAAGCCTTCAGGGATCGCCGCCACCGCCAGCGCCACCGCCGCCATGAACATGTCGTCCTTGGGCAAGCCGCGCCAGTACGCGCCCATCAGAAAGGTTGCGCCGGCCGCCAGCACGATGGCGACGCTCAGCCAGCGTCCGAACTGGGCCATCTGCCGCAGCAGCGGGGTCGCGATTTCCTCAACCTGTTCCAGCAGGGCGCTGATCCGGCCAATCTCGGTCTGCTCGCCGGTCGCCACCACGATGCCGACGCCCTGACCGTAACTGACCAGAGTGCCGGAATAGGCCATGGCAAGACGGTCGCCGATGGCGGCCTCGGTGCTGACCGGCGCGGTCGCTTTCTCGACCGCTTCCGCCTCGCCGGTCAGCACCGCTTCCTGAATGCGCAGATTCTTGATCTCAATCAACCGCAGATCGGCGGGTACTTTATCGCCCGATTGCAGCAGCACCCAGTCGCCCGGAACCAGCGCTTCGGCGGCAATTTCCCGGCGCTGACCGTCGCGCAGCACCAGGGCGCGCAGAGACAGCATCTTGCGAATCGCCGCCAAAGCCGATTCAGCCTTGCCTTCCTGCACGAAACCAACGATGGCGTTGATGACCGTCACCCCCAGAATCACCCCGGTATCCACCGCATGACCGAGCACAGCCGTGATGGCCGCCGAGGCCAGCAGCACGTAAATCAGCACGTTGTGGAACTGAAGCAGGAAGCGCAGCACCGGCCCGCGCTGTTTAGGCGGACGCAACCGGTTAGGACCGTGCTGCTCCAGTCGCTGAGCGGCTTCAGCCTCGCTCAGGCCGCCGGGCGCAGTGTCCAGTTCCCGCAAAACCTCATCAACGGGCAGGGTGTGCCAAAGCGGGGGTTGACGGACGGAAGGTGCATTCATGGCGATAACCCTAAATAGAGTTGCTTTAATGAGATGGACAGTTTACACGGGCCGATTACGCCCTTGGTCACGCCATGCACGTTATGGACGGTTCAAAGCAACCGGAAACAGCAAGGCCCCGTGGCGGGTTGCCACGGGGCCTTGTTCAGGCAGGTTACGGGGGATGCTTATTTCTTCAGCGCCAGGATGCTCTCGTTCAGCGCCTCAACCCGCCGGGTCAGTTCCTGAATATCTTCCTGGCTCGGCACGCCCAACCGGTTCAGCACTTGGGCGACCCGCTCCTGGAACAGCTCTTCCAGCCGGTCAAACTGCTGATTCGCCTTGCCACGGAACTCGATCACCTTGCCCTTGGCTTCCTCGAAACGGGCTTCAGCGGTTTCCTTGGCGCGCTTCTCGACGGTCTCGCCTTCCTTGACCAGCGTCTGGAACAGTTTTTCGCCTTCCTCCTGGGTCTTGGCGAAAGCGCCCAGTCCAGCCAGCCAGATGCGGTTGGCCGATTCGCGGATATTGGCGGCCATCGGGGTTTCGATGATGTTCTTCAGCGCAACATTTGCCATGATGACTCTCCTCGACTCAGGGTCTTGATCAAATTGCCGATTTCTTTTAACCGGCCGGGTTTCAACCTGTGTTGGAGCGTACTCTAGCAACGAAAATTAGAGTGAACACACTACCCGCGCTGATGCTTCCAGCCGCCAGGACAGAGTTTCTCCGGCCCGCAGCGGGATCAACTCTTCTGCGCCAAACGGGAATGTCCCAGGTACGACCGTCGGTTGGCGTTGCAACGTGAGCGTTCCCGTATTGCGCGGCAGATCGTAGAAATCCGGGCCGTGGACGCTGGCGAAGGCTTCCAGCCGATCCAGCGCACCGGCGGCGTCAAACACCTCGGCGTAGAGTTCCAGCGCAGCGTGGGCGGTGTAGCAACCCGCGCAGCCACAGTCCGCTTCCTTGCCGGAACGGGGATGCGGAGCGCTGTCGGTGCCGAGGAAGAATTTGCGATTGCCGCTGGTCGCCGCGTGGATCAGCGCCTGGCGGTGGCGTTCGCGCTTGAGAATCGGCAGACAATAATGGTGCGGACGAAGACCGCCCTGAAAAAGGGCGTTGCGGTTATAGAGCAAATGATGGGCGGTGAGCGTGGCGGCGACCGTAGCCGGCGCTTCTCGCACAAAGTCCGCTGCGTCCTGGGTGGTGATGTGCTCCATGACGATCTTCAGCTCTGGAAAGTCGCGGATCAGCGGAGCTAACACCCGTTCGATGAACACCGCTTCCCGGTCAAACACGTCCACGGCGGGATCAGTGACCTCGCCATGAACCAGCAGCGGCATTCCGTGGGCCTGCATCGCTTCCAGCGTGGGATAGATGCAGCGGACATCGGTGACTCCGGCGTCGGAGTTGGTCGTCGCGCCAGCGGGATACAGCTTGCCGGCGACGACGTGGCCGGAACGCCGGGCCAGGGCGATTTCAGCGGGCGGGGTATGGTCGGTCAGATACAGCGTCATCAGCGGCTGAAAATCCAGCCCCGGCGGCACGGCGTCCAGAATCCGCGCTCGATAGGCCAGCGCCTGTTCAGTGGTCGTCACGGGCGGTCGCAAATTGGGCATGATGACGGCGCGGGCGAACTGGCGGGCGCTGTGCGGGACGACGGCGCGCAGCGCCGCGCCATCACGCAGATGCAAATGCCAGTCGTCGGGGCGGATCAGGGTTAGCGTGCGGGTATTCATGGCCGTCGGGTCTGGGGGGGAACGCTATAGCACCGCCCGGCGCGCAATCCCCTTGGGTTTGCGCTTTTTGAGCCGCTGTGCTTCTTTCTGCCGCCGTTCAGCCAGATCGATCAACATCTGTTGCGAGCCGCGCGGCTCCTCGCCTTCGCCCGGCGTCCGCTGGAGATAACTTCCGTCCGGCTGCATCTCCCAGGCGCTGCGCCGGTCGTTGAGCTGCACATCCAGAATGCGCCGCAGCTCCTGGCGCAACTCGGGCGGCTCCACCGGCGCCACCACCTCGACCCGGCTTTCCAGATTGCGCTTCATGCAATCCGCCGAGCCGATGAAGTATTCCTCGGCGCCGTTGTTGAGGAAATAGAAAATCCGGGTGTGCTCCAGAAACCGGCCGACAATGCTGAGCACCCGCACCGTTTCCGACAGTCCCGGAATGCCCGGCCGCAACCGGCAGGTGTCGCGCACGATCAAATCCACCTTGACCCCGGCCTGGGCGGCCCGGTAGAGCGCGGCGGTCAGTTCATTGTCCTCCAGCGCATTCATCTTGAACTGGATCAGCGCCGGCTTGCCCGCCCTGGCGTGGCCAATCTCCCGCTCGATCTTGGCCAGCAGCGCCGGTTTCAAGACCTTGGGCGCGGGCAGCAGCTTGCGGTAGTGGCGCTTGGGGACGTAGCCGGTGGTCAGATAGTTGAACAGCTCGGTCAGATCTTCACCGATCACCGGATCGCAGGTCAGCAGACCCAGGTCGCAATACAGCCGGGCGGTGCCCGCATGGTAGTTGCCGGTGCCGATATGGGCATAGCGGCGCAGGCCGTTGAAATCGCGCCGCACCACCAAAATCACCTTGCTGTGCGTCTTCAGTCCCACCACGCCATAGGTGACATGAATTCCGGCTTCTTCCAGCCGGTTAGCCCAGCGGATGTTGGCCGCCTCGTCAAACCGCGCCTTCAGTTCCACCACCACCGTCACCTGTTTGCCGTTCTGCGCGGCGTCGATCAGGTACTCGATGATCTTGGAATCCGCCGAGGTGCGGTACAGGGTCATCTTGATCGCCAGCACCTTGGGATCGTCGCTGGCTTCCAGCACGAAGCGTTCCACTGAAGTTGCAAACGACTCGTAGGGATGTTGCAACAGAATCGGCCCACTATCCCGAATGATATAGAAAATATTGCGCTTGTCGTTCAGCTTCGGGTGATCGAGCGGATGGTGCGGCGGATCATGCAGTTCGGGGCGGTTGATAGCGACGATCTGGAACAGGTCGCGCAGCGCCATCATCCCGTCGACCTCGAAAACCTCATTGGCTTCATCCAGCCCCAGTTCGGCCGCCAGCATCCCGCGATGAAACGGGTCCATGCGCTTTTCCACTTCCAGCCGCACGATGGGAGCAAACCGGCGTTCGCGCAACTCGGTCTCGATCATGTGCAGCAAATCGTCGGCCTGGTCCTCGTCGCGCTCGGCGATGGCGTTGCGGGTCACCCGAAACAGTTCGCAGGCATCCACCGCCATGCCGGGAAACAGTAGATCGAGATTATTGGCGATCACATCCTCCAGCGGCACATACAGTTCGTCATCGCTGACCTTGAGAAAGCGCGGGATGCCCGAGCCGACCGGAACCTTGATTCGCGCCAGCCCGCTGGAGTCATCGTTGGCGTAGCGCACGGTCACCAGCAGATTCAGCGACAGGTTGGAGATAAACGGGAAGGGATGCGCCGGATCCATGGTCTGCGGCGTGACCAGCGGGAAGATATTGCGCCAATAGTAGTCCCGCATCTGCTTGCGCTGGGCCTCGGTCAGCCGTTTATAACTGCGCAGCACGATGCCCCGCGCCTTGAGCAATTCGTGAAGATGCGACGCCAGCACCCGCTGCTGTTCCACCAGATCGCGCGCCACCGCCAGACATTCGCTTAATTGCTGTTCCGGGCTGCGGCCATCGACCGTCAATTCCCGCACCCGCGCGCCGATCTGCTGCTTGAGACCGCCGATGCGCTTCATGAAAAACTCATCCAGATTGGAACTGACGATAGCCAGAAATTTCACCCGCTCCAGCAACGGGGTCCGTTCATCCTGGGCCTCGTGCAGCACCCGCTGGTTGAACGCCAGCCAGGTCAGTTCGCGGTTCAAATACCATTCGGGCGCATCAGGATTAACGGGCGGCGCTTGGGGTTCTTCCGGTGCGACCACCGGCAGCTCAGCGACAGTCTCAGTGAACGGGACGGGTTCAGTCATAAAAAATTACCTTGGCTTCCAGAAAAGTTCAGGAGGGTTTCGACCCGCCGGCCAGCGCCGCTTCCAGCCGCTCGCACAGCGTCCGCAGCACTTCGATGCGGGTATAGCGCTTATCGTTCGCAGCAATCAGAGTCCACGGCGCTTGACGGGTGCTGGTGCGCTCCACCAGGTCATTGACCGCCCGTTCGTAATCGGCCCAGCGCTCGCGGTTGCGCCAGTCTTCATCGGTCAGCTTCCACGCCTTGTAAGCGGTCTGTTCGCGCTCCTGGAACCGGCGCAACTGCTCGTCGGGGGTGATGTGCAGCCAGAACTTCACTAATACGATGCCTCGCTCCACCAGTTGCGCCTCGAAGTCGTTGATCTCGGCGTAGGCGCGCTGCCACTCGCGGGTGCGGGCAAAGCCCTCGATTCGCTCCACCAGCACCCGTCCGTACCAACTGCGGTCGTAAATGGTGACCCGGCCCGCACGCGGCAGGTGCCGCCAGAATCGCCATAAATAATTGTGGGCGGCTTCCTCGTCGGTAGGCGCGGCGATCTGGATGACCTGGTAATCCCGGGCGTCCAGCGCGGCGGTGATGCGGCGGATGCTGCCGCCCTTGCCGGCGGCGTCCCAGCCCTCAAACACCAGGATGGTCGAGATCCCGCGCTCGCACGCCGCGCGTTGCAGCGGATTCAGTTTCGCCTGATAACGTTTCAATCCGGTGTCATAGGCTTCCTTGTCCAGCGTCTTGCTCATGTCCAGCCGCGACAGGATGGTGATCGGCGGCAACGATCCGGCATCCGGCGCCGGTTTGACCACGAGCGCGCCGGCGTCGCCGTTGCCGCTGGGTCGGGTGACGGAGAGCTGGACTTCCTCCAGCCGAAAGCGCACCGCATCGCGAATGGCGGTCGCCACGGTCACGCTGCGGTACCGTTCATCGTAACCCTCGATAATCTTCCATGACGCCAGTCCGGTGCTGGTCTTCATGATCGTGCGTTCGGCGGCGGCGATAAACTGGTCATACAGCTCCCAGTGCCGCCAGTCGCGCTTGGAAATCCGCCAATGCAGCAGCGGGTGTTTTTCCAGCTTGCGCAACCGCTCCCGCTGCATGTCCTTGGACAGATGCATCCAGAACTTGAGGATCAGCGCCCCGTCATCCGCCAGGGTCTGTTCAAAACTCTTGATCCGCTCCAGACGTTCGTCGAACTCGGCCAGACTGATCTGGCCGTAGACATGCTCGAGAATCGGCGTCGAATACCAGGAGCTGAGAAACAGCGCCATCCGCCCCCGGGGCGGCAGTTCCCGCCAGAATCGCCAGTATTCGGGCCGGTCGCGCTCCTCGTCGGACGACGCGCCAAAGGCGTGGGTGATCAGCCAGCGCGAATCCATCCACTCATGCAGTTTGTTGACGGTCTCGCTCTTGCCCGCCCCATCCACCCCGGCGAATACGACAATGACCGGAAATTTCGCCGTGCGCAGCTCCATCTGCATCAGCAACAGCTCTTCGCGCAACCCCGGCACTTGCTGGTGATAATCCTCTTTGGGCAGCTTGTGTTGCAGTTCAGCAGTTCGAAACATCAAAAATCCTCGGGCGGCGCGGTCGGGAAAACCCAGGGCTGGAAGAGCCAGGGCCGGTTGTGATCCGGCGGTTTATGCTAATCTTAGCGCGGCTCACCGACAGACGCTCGACTCTCCCGTCGGAGTCAGAAGGGTTTTTGACCGTACTCCACCACAGGCGCAACGCGACAAGAAGGAGAACCCCATGCAATGGCGGCTCTTGGCCGGTCTGATTCCGATCATGGCGCTCACCCTGGCCGAACCTGTCCAGGCCGACATTTACGCCTTCGTCGACGGCAACGGGGTACGACATCTCAGCAACGTTCCCAACGACCCCCGTTACAAAATGGTGATGCGCACCCCGGCCTACCGTCAGGCAGCGACCCGGGCCTCCAGTTTCGCTCCGACCAATTTGTACGTGCCCGGCAGCTCCGCGCTGACCCCGCGCAGCTACACCCGGCCCGCCGGGCGCACCCGGTTGTCCAGGGTCAATGAAGGGAACCGCCAGCGATTTACCCCCGACGTCAACCGCATCGCTAACCAGTATCGCCTTGAACCGGCGCTGCTGCACGCCGTGATCAGCGCCGAGTCGGCCTACAATCCCTGGGCGGTGTCGCCCAAGGGCGCCATGGGCTTGATGCAACTGATGCCGGGCACCGCCGACCGCTTCAACGTCAGCAATCCCTACGACCCGGTCGCCAACATGCACGGCGGCGCGCGCTATCTACGCTGGCTGCTCGACCGGTTCAACGACACCCGGCTGGCGGTGGCCGCCTACAACGCCGGCGAGGGTGCGGTGCAGAAGTACGGCAACCAGATTCCGCCGTATCAGGAAACCCAGAACTACGTGGTTAAAGTGCTGAATTATTATCAGCAATACCGAAGCGGTGGTCTCTATGCCGCTAATTCGGGCGGCGTGAGTCCACTGGCGATGAACGACAGCTACGGCAATGGCCGCTATTACGGCAGCAGCGTTTACCCGCGCAATCCCGGCGTCGTCGTCATCACTCCACGCCAGGGTAACCGGCCGGCCAGTCTGACCAATGTTCCCGTTCAGGCCAGCCTGGACGGGACGCCGCGCACCTATCTGCAACCGACCGGTGGTCGCGTCATCGTCGGCGCCAGCGGCGCGAACCGCAGCAGCCGGCCGCCGGTTCAGGTCAGTCTGCCGGCGCGGACCGGCGCCTCGGCCAGCAGCCTGTTCGCGGGCAACGACAAGTAACCGTAGCATGAACCTGCGCCGTTCCCCGCGTGGCGCCCGTTATCTGAATCCAGCCCCATCCCCTGTAATTTCCCGGGAGCATTCGCCGCAACTCCGGTGGGGAGGATGGCTAGCGCTGGCGCTGGTCCTTGGCCTCGGCGGCGATGTGGGCGCAACCGAATCGCTGCCGGCTTGGCGCGACGCCTTCCCCAAGGCGGAACAGGCGTTGCAGGCCGGGGTTCCCACCGACACCCGCGCACTGCGCGACTATCCGCTTTATCCCTACCTGCGTTATCAGGAACTCAGCCGCCGGCTGGCGGAAGTCCCCGCCGCCGAGGTGCGCGAGTTCCTGCAAAGCTACGCCGATTCCCCCCTGGCGGACCGGCTGCGCAGTGCCTGGCTGCGGCAACTGACCCAAACCCGGCGCTGGGATGATTATCTCCAGGATGCCGCGCCCGGCGGCGATGCCGAACGGGAATGTGGACGGCGGCTGGCCCTGTTGAATACCGGGCAGAGCGACGCCGCGCTGCGCGATTTTGCCGCCCTGTGGCTGCGCGGCGCGGCGTTGCCTGCGACCTGCGACCCGGTGATCGCCGCCTGGCGCGGGCAGGGCCATCCTACGCCGGAACAACTCTGGCAACGGTTCGCCCTGGCGATGACCGGCAATAACCCTGCTCTGGCCCGCACCCTGCGCGCGGCGCTGCCTGAAGCGGATCAGACCCTGGCCGATGCCTGGCTCAGCATGGTCGACCAGCCGCAGCTCATTATGGACGCCGACCGGTTTAATCTCAGCGACCCGCGCGTCGCCGCCCTCCTGAGCGACGGGTTGAACCGCTGGGGTAAGCGCAACGCGCTGGAGGCGGCGGCGGCGCTGGATACGCTCAAGACGCGCGCCCCGGCGCTTGCTGCGCCGCTGGCCGAGGTCGAGCGGCGGCTGGCGCTGTGGATCGCCAGCGACTACCACCCCAGCGCCCTGGCGCGGCTGGCGGCGCTGCCGGACACGGTGGTGGATCGCGATGTCGCCGAATGGCGGGTGCGGGTCAATCTGCGCCAGGGCGACTGGAACGCGGCCCGGTCCTGGCTGGAGCGACTGCCCATGCCAGAGCGGGACAGTCCGCGCTGGCAGTACTGGCGGGCGCGGACGCTGGAGGCGCTGGGACGCGCCGAGGAAGCCTTGCCTCTCTATCGCCGCGTCGCCGGCCAGCGCGATTACCACGGCTTTCTGGCCGCCGACCGTCTAAGCGCGCCCTACGCCATCGCCCACATTCCCCTGGCCATTGCTGCGACCGAACAGGAGGCGCTGCTGAATGGCTCTCCTGCCCTGCGGCGCGCACGGGAGCTGTACATTCTCGGCCGGGAGCAGGACGCCAACGCTGAATGGCGGCTGGGCATCGAGCCGCTCGACCGTCCGGCGCTGCGCCAGGCGGCGACGCTGGCCCATGACTGGGGCTGGCACGCCCAGGCCATCGCCACAATTTCCCGGGCGGAACACTGGGACGACCTCGAACTGCGTTTTCCACTGGCCTATCGGGACGGGGTAGTCAACCAGGCCCGCGCCGGCGCGCTGGATCCGGCCTGGATCTACGCGGTCATCCGCCAGGAAAGCGGTTTCCGCCCCACTGCCCGCTCGCCGGTCGGCGCTTTGGGACTGATGCAGATCATGCCCGCCACCGGCCGGGAGATCGCCCGCGACCTGCGCGACGCCGACGCCGATGATCCGCCCCTGCTGCAACCCGACGCCAACATTCGCTACGGCGTTCACTATCTGCGGCGGATCCTGGAACGCCTGCAAAACAACCCGGTGCTGGCCACCGCCGCCTACAACGCCGGTCCGAACAAGGTCGCGCGCTGGTTGCCGGCCCGCGCCGCCGTGCCCGCCGATCTTTGGGCGGAAACCATTCCCTACCGCGAAACCCGGGCCTATGTGCAGCGGGTGATGGAATACACCGCCATTTACCAGCGCCGCCTGGGTTCGCCGGAGCCGGAACTCACCCTCAGCGCCCGGATGAAACCGGTGCAGCCGGAAGGCGCCAGCGACCCCGGATCAACCTGATCTCCGACCCATGACCATTCGCAATCTTGACGCGCTCTTCAAACCGAACGCCATCGCGCTGATCTGCGGCGGCGACGACCGCGAACTGATCATCGCCCGCAACCTGATGGGCGGCGGCTTCCAGGGGCCGATCATGCCGGTGGACGCCAAACGCTGGGCGCTGGAAGGCGCGCTCACCTACCCGGACATCGCCAGTCTGCCGCTGCCTCCGGCGCTGGCCATCATCGCCCGTCCCCCTCGGGAAGCGCCGGCGCTGATCCGGCAACTGGGTGAACGCGGCGTCCGGGCGGCGCTGCTGGTCAGCGATGCGCGGGGCCTGCCGCCCGCCGAACGCGCGGCGCTGTCGCAGGCGATTCTGGACGCCGCCCAGCCTTACCTGCTGCGGGTGCTGGGTCCCGGTTCCCAGGGCTTCAATGTTCCCCGTTCCCACCTCAACGTCAGCCTGAGCCATCAGTCGCTGCTGCCCGGCCAGATCGCTCTGGTCACCGAATCCGGCACCATTGGCCAGACCGCCCTCGACTTGGGCAATCACCACGGCTTTGGCTTCAGTTGCATGATTCATCTGGGCGACAGCGTGGATGTCGATCTGGCCGATGTGCTCGACTATCTGGCCGGGGACTACCACACCCGGGCGATTCTGCTGTACCTAGAGCGCGTCGGCGACGCCCGCAAATTCATGTCAGCCGCCCGGCGCGCGGCGCGCACCAAACCGGTCATCGTCCTCAAGCCACACCGTTATCCCGACGTGCTGGACGATGCGGTGTACGCCGCCGCGTTCCGCCGCGCCGGTCTGCTGCGGGTGGACGACAGCGACGAGCTGCTGCAAATGATCGAGGTGCTCAAAGCCGCCAAGCAGGTCCACAGCGACCGGCTGGCGATCATCGGCAACAGCTCCAGCATGAGCCTGCTGGCGACGGACACCCTGTACCGCTTTGGCGGCCGGCTGGCGCAATTTTCCGAGGCGACCCAGCAGGGCCTGGAGCTGCTGATCGAACCCAGCGCCCGGCCCAATCCAGTCGATCTCAGCGACCAGGCCAATGTCGCCGCCTACGGACGGGCGCTGGATCTGGTGCTGGCCGATCCTGGGGTGGACGGGGTGCTGGTGATCAAGACGCCCAGCGCCCTGAGCGAAACCACGGCCGTCGCCGACGCGCTGATCCAGCGGTTGCCCAACAACCGCCACTGCATTCTGGCCAGCTTTCCCGGTCCCAGCACCGGCGCCGAAGCGCGCAAGCGCCTGCTGGGGCAACAAGTGCCGACCTACGAGACCGCCAGCGGCGCGGTGCGCGCCTTCATGCGGATCGTGCAGTACAAGCGCAATCACGCGCTGCTGATGGAAACCCCGCCCTCATTGCCGGAGGCGTTTACGCCTGACAGTGCGGCGGCGCGGCAACTGATCGCCCAGGCGCTGGCCGACGGGCGGCACGGCCTCAACGCCTACGAGGCGCTGCACCTGCTGGCTGCCTACGGCATTCCCATCGCCGAGACCCGGCGGGCGCGCTCGCCGGAGGAAGCCGCTGCCATCGCCGCGCAACTGCAACTGCCGGTCGCGGTGAAAATCCTCGCGCTGGACAGCGCCGCTCATCGCCCCATCGGTGGCGTCGCCCGCTATCTGAACACGCCGGAGGCGGTATGGCAGGCCGCGACCACGATGCTGGAGCAATGGCGCGCCGCCGCCCCGGCGACCTGTTGCGACGGCTTTGTGCTGCAACCCATCATCGCCCGCGATGGCGCTTACGAGTTGACGGTGGGGGTGCGCTCGGGCGGCGGATTCGGGCCGGTGATCTATTTCGGCCAGGGCGGTACGGAAACCGAGGTGATTGACGATCTGGCCTATGGTTTGCCGCCGCTCAATCTGCATCTGGCCCGCGAGATCATGGCCCAGACCCGGATTTACCAGCGGCTGCGCTACAGCCTGCTGCGCCGCGCCGACCTCAACACCCTGGCGCTGACCCTGGTCAAGGTCTCGCAAATGGTGATTGACTTGGGCGAACTGGTCGAACTGGAGATCAATCCGCTATGGGTCAACGCCCGAGGAGCGGTTGCCCTGGACGCCCGGGCGCGGCTGACGCCGACCGCCAGCGTTCCGGTACAGCGTCTGGCGATTCGCCCCTATCCCACGGAACTGGAAGAAACCCTCGCTCCGATCCAGGGTCGGGAACTGCTGCTGCGCCCGGTGCTGCCCGAGGATGAACCGGCGTTGCAGGCGCTGGCGCTGCGCGCCTCGCCCGAGGATCTGCGGCGGCGCTTTTTCCAACCGATCCGCGAACTGTCGCACGACCTGGCGGCGACGCTGACCCAGATTGATTACCACAGGGACATGGCGCTGGTGGCGGTCGGCCCCGGAGTGCCTGGCAAGGCCGAGGTCTACGGGATCGTCAATCTCAGCGCCGACCCGAACAATGAACGGGCCGAGTACTCCATTCTGGTTGACCGGGCGTTCATGGGTCTGGGCCTGGGCAATCTGTTGATGCGGCGCATTATTCATTACGCCCGCGCCCGGGGCATCCAGGAAATCTACGGCGAGGTGCTTAAGGAAAACCAGCCGATGCTACAAATGAACCGGGCCTTGGGTTTTGCCGTTCATAATGACCAGGATGATCCCGGCTTAAAGCATGTGGTTCTGCAACTTCATTGTACTGGTCTGTCAATAGGATGAATTCAGCATGAGCGAGAAGCGCCTCTTGGTCGTTGACGACGAGCCTGAATTTGGCGAACTGGTGCGCAAGGTGGCTCTGGGCCTGGGCTACGAAGCGCGGGTGACGACCTGCGGTCACGATTTCCAGCACGCTTACCATGAAATGAAACCGACCATGATTGTGATGGACATGGTGATGCCCGAAATGGACGGCAACGAGCTGGTGTTATGGTTGATGGAGCAACGCTATGACGCCCACCTGATCATTATCACCGGCTACAGCCCCGACTACGCCAAGGATGCCCGCGTACTGGCGGAATTCAATGGTCTGCGCTCGGTCACGACCCTGACCAAACCGATTGGACTGGCCAAGCTGCGCGAGGCGCTAAGCGACGGAAGTTAGCGCCTGTCAGTGACCGGGGCGAAAACCGCCCCGGTTCAGGAACAGGCTGATCCGCCCGGACTCGCGCCTTCAGCCCGGCGGGCCCGGATCGAGTGACCGCGAAATCCCAGCCGCGCGCTCAATCCAACCGGTCCTCCTCACTGAGCGCCTTGCGCAAACACAGGGCCAGTTCGTATAGGGTATAGGGCTTTTGCAAGAAACCGGAAAGCTGCCGGCCGGCAAAGCGCGGCGCGACTTCACTCTGGGTAAAACCGCTGGACATCACGACCCGCACCTTCGGGTCAATCTGGCGCAACTCGCGGAAGGCTTCCTCGCCATCCATGCAATGCATGGTCAAATCCAGCAGCACCAGCACAATCTCGTCGCGCTGCGCCTGGTAGATCTCCAGCGCGTCGTGACCGTCCATGGCGGTCAGGGCCTTGAACCCCAATCGCTCCAGCATCCGGGCGCCCATGACGCACACCGATTCCTCATCATCCACCAGCAGGACTATCCCCGCACCTCTCCAATTGCTGGGCATCTCGCCACTATGTCCCCCCAGCGACCGCTCTTCCTGCGCCACCGGAAAAAACACCCGGAAGGTCGTCCCCTGGCCGGGGGTGCTGTCAATCTTCAGCCCCCCCTTGTGCCCGCGCACAATGCCCAGCACCGCCGACAGTCCCAGCCCCCGCCCGGTAAATTTGGTGGTGAAAAACGGTTCGAACATCCGCCGCTGGGTTTCCCGGTCCATGCCACAGCCGGAATCGGCAACTTCCAGCCACACATAAAGCCCCTCGGCCGGACGCTCATCCAGATAGGCATCGCCCAGATCATCCGTCGAACATTCCATGACCCCGGTCGACAGGGTGATCGCACCGCCGCGCTCGCCCAGCGCTTCCGAAGCGTTGATCACCAGATTCATCACCACCTGTCGGACCTGGCTGGGATCGCCCCGCAGCGGCGTCAATGACTCCTTCAGATTCAGATTGAGCACGGCTTTCTTGGAAATGGACGCCTTGAGCAGGGACACCATGTCCCCGATCAGATCGCCCAGGCGGATGTTTTCCACGACAAACCGGCCCTTGCCCGAATAAGCCAGCATTTGCCGGCACAGTTCAGCGGCCCGCAGCGCAGTTTCTTCAATCGCTTGCAGGCTGTCGTAAGCCGGCGACCGCGCCGGCAGATCATCCAGCGCCAAACTGGCGTTGCCCAAAATGATTGCCAGCAGATTGTTGAAATCATGGGCGATACCGCCGGCCAGCACCCCGAGGCTTTCCAGTTTCTGGGTCTGCTGCATCTGGCGTTCCAGTTGCAGCCGTTTGTCTTCGGCCCACTTGCGCCCGGTGATGTCGGTCACTGCCAGCAGCAACTGGGGCTTGCCCTTGGCCTGCCGCGACTCCATCGGGGATCCAATCACGGCGCCCTCAATGTGGGCGTAAAACGCCGGACCGCGCACGCGCAGAATCAGCGCCTCAAGGTTCTTGCCCCCCGGATTTTTGAAAAAGGCCCGGTAGCGCGCCAGAAACACGCCCCGGTCATCGCCTTCCATGCACTCGGAGAACGGACTGTCAATCAGCGCGCTTCGCTCCTGGTTCACCATTCGGCAGAAGGTTTCATTGACCTCGCGGATCAGACCAACCTCATCCAGCACCAGATAGCCAATCGGCGCCTGGTGAAACAGCAGGGAAAATTGCTGGTGCGACTGATCCAGCTCAGCCGTAACCCGGCGCAATTCCTCATTCTGGATTTCCAGCTCAATCTGATGAACCTGCAACTCGTGAACCAGCTTGCGGGCCTGCTCGCCGGAAAGCTCCGGGATCTCCAGCGAGCAGCGCTCAAAGCTGGCTTCCGCTTTTTCCCGGAGCGTTTTCAATCCATCCTGTTCGTCTTGCGTCATGTGGGCACCTTAAAAATCGCACCTTGGGAATTCAGGATTTTCCAGAAGCTTCGCAGGAGCGCAGCTCTCGAATCCATGCAATCCTTCGCAGAACCCAATTGAAGCGCTGAAGTTTAGACTACTCACCGCACCAGCACCGCCATCGATTCCACATGCGCGGTATGCGGGAACATATCGAGCACTCCCGCGCTGTCCAGCCGGTAGCCGAAGCGGTGGACCAGTTCGCCGACATCCCGCGCCAGCGTCGCCGGATGGCAGGACACGTACACTACCCGGCGCGCGCCCAGCGCCGCAACCTGCGGCATCATCTCCAGCGCCCCGGAACGCGGCGGGTCGAGCAGGATTTTATCGTAACCGCCTTGCAACCACGGCTGATTGGTCAAATCCCCGGCCAGATCAGCGGCATGAAACAACGCATTGCTGACCCCATTGCGCGCTGCATTGCGCCGCGCCCAGTCGATCAGGCTGGCGTCACCCTCGACGCCCACCACTTCCCGCACCCGCCGGGCCAGCGCCAGGGTGAAATTGCCCAGGCCGCAGAACAAATCCAGCACCCGATCCTCCGGCCCCACTTCCAGCACAGCGCTGGCCTGCTCGACCAGTTGCCGGTTGATAGCGGCATTGATCTGAATGAAATGCCAGGGCTGAAATTCCAGCTCCAGTTGGAAAGCCGGCAACGAGTAGCGCAAAACCCCCGGTTCTCCTTGCAGCGCCTGCACGCTGTCCGGGCCGCCCGGTTGCAGATACAGCGCCAGTCCATGCCGCGCCCCGAAGGCCTGGAGTGTTGCCACATCCGCCGCGCTCGGCGGCGTCAGTACGCGCAAGTTCAAGCCCATCACGGCATCGCCGCCAGCCACTTCGATCTGCGGCAGGCGCTCGCGGATCGACAGGGTTTCGATCACCCTCGCCAGCTCCTCCAGCAACCCGCCTACCCGTTCATCCAGCACCTCGCAGCGGCGCAAATCCGCCAGGAACGCACTGTGCCGCTCGCGGAACCCGACCAGCACCCGGCCTTTCCCGACCACCCACTTGACTCCCAGCCGCGCCCGTCGCCGGTAACCCCAGACTGGCCCGGTCAGTGGCTCCAGGATCTGCGCCGGCTGAACCTTGCCGATATGGTTCAGGCTGTCCAGCAGCCAGCGCTGCTTGAGCATCCGTTGCGCGCCCGGCTCCAGATGTTGCAAGACGCAACCGCCGCAGAGGGCGAAATGGGCGCAGCGCGGCTCCACCCGTTCCGGAGCAGCCTGGATCACGGCCACCGTGCGCGCCTCGTCATGGCGGCTGCGACGAACGGTGTAGACACAGCTTACCTCCTCGCCCGGCAGCGCGCCCTCGACAAAGACCGCCTTGCCGTCGCGCCGCGCCACGCCCCGCCCGTCGTGGGTCAAATCCTCGATATGAACGGTAAAAGGCTCCGCCGCCCACTGGCGTCTTGCCACCGAACGTTTGATGGACACGGCCTACTCCCCAAACAGCCCGGTGGACAGATAGCGGTCGCCCCGGTCGCAAATGATGGTGACGATGACCGCGTCCTCGACCTTCGCCGCCAGCCGCAGCGCCGCCGCCACCGCGCCGCCCGCCGAGACTCCGCAGCAAATGCCTTCCTCACGAGCCAGCCGGCGGGTGGTCTCCTCAGCTTCCGTTTGATCCATATCGATGATCCGGTCCACCCGCGCCGGCTCGTAGATTTTCGGCAGGTACGCCGCCGGCCAGCGGCGAATGCCAGCGATGCAGGAACCTTCGGTCGGCTGCACGCCAATGATTTGCACAGCGGGATTTTGCGCCTTCAGGTAGCGCGACACCCCCATGATGGTGCCGGTGGTGCCCATGGCGCTGACAAAATGGGTGACCTGGCCCTGGGTATCACGCCAGATTTCAGGACCGGTGGTTTGATAATGGGCCAGCGGATTGGCGGGATTGCCGAACTGGTCCAGCACCCGTCCCTGTCCTTCCCGCTCCAGTTGCGCGGCCCGGTCGCGAGCGCCCTCCATGCCCTCTTCCTTGCCCACCAGAATCAATTCAGCGCCGTAGGCCCGCATCGCGGCGCGGCGTTCGGCGCTCTGGTTTTCCGGCATAATCAGCTTCAGACGGTAGCCCTTGATCGCAGCGATCATCGCCAGCGCAATCCCGGTATTGCCGCTGGTGGCTTCGATCAGCACCGCGCCGGGCTGAATCTCGCCGCGCGCTTCGGCCTGCTGGATCATGTACAACGCCGGTCGATCCTTGACGGAGCCGGCGGGATTGTTGCCCTCCAGTTTGCCGAAAATGCGATTGCGGGTCCGTCCCGGCAGACGTTGCAGGCGCACCAGCGGGGTGTTGCCGACTAAAGTTTCCAGCGTAGAATCGTGCCAATGCGACATAGCGGTTTCCGGTCGATTTGAGAACGTGGCGACGCCCGACCTTCTTCGGGGTCGCGAATTGTGCCAACACCGATTATAAACGCCCTGACCCGCCTGAACCGCGCCGACCGCACCGGCTGTTCCGTCCAACTCACCGCTGACCGCCTCTTCCGCCTACACGCCATGACTCGATCCGGTTTGCGCTTTCTCCGCCTCTGGCTGTTGCTCTGCATCCTGACCCTGATGGCGGGAGCGCCGCGCGCGCAGGAACCAGAACCGGCTGCTGCGCCGCTCACCGCCACGGAAACCCGCGCCAACGGGACGCTTCGCGTCATGGTCGATGGAGTGGACGGGCCGTTGCGCGACAACGTACTGGCCTATCTGGAACTCCACCGGTTCGCCGATCAGCCCGCCCCGGAAGAATCCCGGCTGCGCTGGCTGCACGGTCGGGCCGAACAGGAAATCCGCGAGGCGCTGCAACCCTTCGGCTATTACGAACCGGTCATCACCGCCACGCTGGAGCGAATTCCCGACGGCTGGGAAGCGCGCTATCGCATCGAACCGGGCCGGGCGCTGCGCATCGCCACAGTGGACGTGCAAATTCTCGGCGAGGGCGCCCAGGATCCCGCGTTCCAGCAGGTTCTGGACCGACTGGCGCCAACGCCCGGCCAAACGCTCAATCAGCCGAAATATGAGCAACTCAAGCAGGCGCTGGAGGCGCTGGCCACCGAACGCGGCTATTTCGACGCCCGTTTCACCGAACAGGCCATTCGAATCGATCTGCAAGCCTACGAAGCCGCCATTCATCTGCACTACGACACGGGCCGGCGCTACCGCTTTGGCAACATTACCTTCCAGCAGGATGTCCTGTCGCCCAAACTGCTCAACCGCTACCCGCGCTTCCGACCGGGCGATCCCTATGACGCCAATCAGTTGCTGACGCTGCAAGGCGACCTCAACAACAGTCCGTATTTCAGCCAGGTGCAGGTGAACGCCCCCCCCGATCCCGCCAGCATGACCGCGCCGGTCACGGTGGAGACGGAAATGGATAAAAAACGCAAGTACAGCATGGGCCTGGGCTACGGCACCGACACCGGAGCGCGCGGCCGGCTGAGAATGGAGCAGCGCTGGGTTAATCGCCGGGGCCATCATTACGAAGCGGAGCTGCAATTTTCCCAGATCAAATCACTGGTCGGCGTCAAGTACATCATTCCCGGCCAGGATCCGACTACCGACGAATACACGTTGACCGCCGGCTACGTCCAGCAAAACTACAATCAGCAGGATTACGAACAGTTCCTGTTGGGCGGCGGCTGGCAGCGGCAGGACGGCAAGTGGCTGAAAAATTACAACCTGAACTACCAGTACGAACAATTCAGCGTGGGCGACCAGCCCACCACCCGTTCATTGCTGCTGATTCCCGGCTTGAACTGGACCTGGATCGACGCCGATGACCGCATTCACCCCGCGCGCGGCCTGCTGTTCGGCTTTGAAGTGCGCGGCGCGGCGGAAGGACTGCTCTCGGATCTCACCTTCGCCCAGGGAACGCTGCGGATGAAGGGGATTTACGCCTTCAACGACGCCAGCCGTCTGCTCGCCCGTGGCGAACTGGGCGCGACGGTGATGGGCGATGATTTCGATCAGTTGCCGACGTCGCTGCGGTTCTTCGCCGGGGGCGACGTCAGTGTGCGCGGTTATTCCTACAACAGCATTGGACCCACGGACGCCGAGGGGATCGTGATCGGGGGCAAAAATCTGCTGGTGGGCAGCGTCGAATACGAACACCGGGTGTGGGAAGGGTGGAGCGTGGCCGCCTTCGCGGACAGCGGCGATGCCTTCGACGGCGCCAGTCCCGATTTGAAAACCGGGGTCGGCCTGGGCCTGCGCTGGCGCTCGCCGGTGGGACCGGTGCGTCTGGATCTGGCTACCGGCCTGGATCGGCCGCCGGGCGACGCCTTCCGATTCTCCTTCAGCATTGGACCCGACCTGTGAGCGCCTCCTCTTCTCTGCGTCGTCTGCTGTTCTGGCTGCTGTCGTTGCCGCTGGTATTGTTGCTGGCCCTGCTGCTGGCGGCGGGACTGGCGATCTCCACCGAAACCGGGCTGCGCGGTCTGCTCGCCCTGGCGGAACGGGCGCTGCCGGGTCAATTGAGCTACGGGCAGGTCAGCGGCCGGCTGCTGGGACCGCTGCGCATTGAACGCCTCCGTTATACGGACGGCGCGCTGGCGGTGCGGCTGGCCAGCGGTGAATTCGACTGGCAGCCCGCTGATCTGCTGGACGCTGCGCTAACCGTCACCCGCCTCCATCTCGACGGACTGGAACTGCAACTCCCACCCAGTCCGGATCCTGCGCCCCCGCCCGAACCGTTCACCCTGCCTGATATTCAATTGCCGCTGGCGGTGAATATCACGGATTTCCAGGCGCGCACCCTGCGGATCCTGCCCGCTAACGCTGCGCCCATTTTGATCGACGCCATTCATCTCCAGACCCAAACCGAGGCCCACGGTCTAACCCTTGATTTGCTGGACGTGTGGGCGCCGCAGGGCGAAGTTCACCTCAGCGGCCGCCTGAATCCCACCGGCGGCTATCCGCTGCAAATCCGCTCGACCTGGCAACTGCTGACCCCGGATCACGGAACCGTTCAGGGTCAGGGCGAGATTCAGGGCGAACTGCGCGACCGGCTGCGCCTGACCCAGCGCATCACCGGTCCCGCGACGCTGGAGCTGACCGGCGACGTGCGCCAGCCGCTGGATTCACAACCGGCCTGGTCGGCTCAGGCCACGCTGGAGGTCGCTGATCTCAAACCGTTCGTCCCGGAACTGGCGGGCCAACCCCTGACCGCCCGCCTCGACGCCAAGGGGGTACTGACCCGGTTCCAGGGTCAGGGTGAAGTCAACACCACCCTGCCGGAACTGGGTCCCGCGACCCTGCGTTTCACCGCCGCCGGCGATGAGCAGGCCGTACAACTGGACGAATTGCGCTTGACCGCCGCCCACCGGCCGCTCGCCCTGACCGTCAAGGGCGATGTGCAATTCGCCGAACTGCGATTCAACGCGAGCGGGCAATGGCAATCGCTGGTCTGGCCGCTGACCGGCCTGCCGCAAGTCGAAAGCTCCAGGGGCGATTTCACCGTCCAGGGCACGGCGCAAGACTACCGGTTTCAACTGGCCGCCGACCTGCAAGGCCCGAATCTTCCCCAGGGCCGCTGGACCCTGAACGGTCAGGGTTCCGACCAGGCGTTGCGCGAGCTTAAGTTCAGCAGCCAGACATTGGGCGGCGTCTTGCAGGGCGCTGCCGAAGTGGCCTGGCTGCCCGCCGTGCGCTGGCAGGCGACGGTCAACGGTGAGAATCTCAACCCCGGTGCGCACTGGAAAGACGTACCGGGCAAGTTGAATCTGCGGCTCAAGAGCGATGGCGGGCTGGACGATAACGGGGTGCGCGCTCATCTGTTGCTGGAAGAACTGGCGGGCGCCCTGAGCGGCCAGACGGTGCGCGGCGTGGCCGATCTGACGCTTCAGAACCAGAACCTGACCTTCAAAACCCTGCGGCTGAACGCGGGCGAGGCCCGGCTGGAAGCAGAGGGCGCGCTGGCGGAACGCTGGGATTTGCGCTGGAAGCTGGACGCGCCGCAACTGAAATCGCTGATTCCCGGCCTGAGCGGAACGGTCGCCAGCGCCGGCAAGCTGGCCGGCTCCCGCGACCGCCCCGCCGTCGCGGCGACGTTCACCGTGCAAAATCTGAACTACGGCGATACGCGCATCCAGCAGGCGCGCGGCGAGATCGATGTGGATACCGGTGGGGTCAGCCGTTCCCGGCTGCAACTGACCGGACAGGGGCTGACGCTGGGCGGGCAAGCCTGGCAAACCGTGAGTCTGAGCGGTTCCGGCACGCCCGCCGCCCATGAACTCAAGGCGGAACTGGCCGGCGAACCGGGCCGCTTCCTGCTGACGCTGGCCGGGAGTCTGCAACTGCCGGCGCAAGTCTGGCAGGGCCGCATCGCACAACTGACGCTCAAGGATACGGTCGCCGGCGCCTGGAGTCTGGATCAGCCGGCCACCGTGCGCGCCTCGGCCCAGGAAGCAAATCTTGGCGCGGCCTGTCTGAGCAGCGCCCCCACCCGGCTGTGCCTGCAAGGCCAGTGGAGCGCGGCGCGCGGGATCACCGGACGAGTGCAACTCAGCAACCTGACGCCAGAGCGGTTTAAAACCTTTCTGCCCGAAGGCGTCAATCTCACCACCCGCGTCAACGGCGAAGCTACGGTAAGCGGTCAACCGGGCGGAGCGATGCAGGGCAAGCTCAATCTGACCGTCGCCCCTGGACATCTGCGGATGGACGCCGACGGCCAGCCGTTGCAGATCACCCTTAACGGCGCCACGGTGCGCATCGAAACCGATGGCCGCACCGCCAGCGGTCAAGCCCAACTGGACCTCGCCCAGACCGGACAGGCGCAGGCCACCGTCCAGATCCAGGATCCGTTCGGCGCGGCCCGGCTGAATGGCCGGCTCAACGCCACCCTCGCCGACTTGAGCGCGATCTCCCTGTTCGTCCCCCAGTTGCAAAAGGTTTCCGGCCAGTTGCGGGCCGATGTCACCGCTACCGGAGTGTTGCCGAAACTGGCGCTGCGGGGGGAAATCCGCCTGGAGAACGCTGGGGCAGCGATTCCCGAAGCCGGGATCAAACTGCAAGATCTGCGATTCACCGCCGCCAGCGATGGGCAGGGACCACTGCGGCTGTCCGGTTCGGTCCGTTCCGGGTCGGGTGAATTGCAATTGAGCGGCACGGCCGATCCCCTGCAATCGCAACTGACGCTGCGCATCGAGGGTCAGGATTTTCAGGCGCTCGACACCACCGACCTGAAAATCCAGATCAGCCCCGACCTGAAACTGGACATTGCCCAGCGGCAGGTGCGGATTGAGGGCGATGTCGCCATTCCACGCGCCTATCTGCGGCCGGGCGGAACGCGGGCCAGCGCGATCCGGCCGTCCAGCGATGTGGTCATCCTGAATAGCCCACACGGGGAAGCGCCGCCTAAAGCTCAGGGATTCGATCTTTACGCCAGGGTGCGGGTCATTCTGGGCGAGGAGGTCCAGGTGGAAACGCCGGCCTTCAAGGGCCGGCTCAAAGGTCAGTTGCTGGTCGAGGAAACGCCACAACTGGCCCCGCGTGGGAGCGGCAGCATCGAGGTCGTCGCCGGCAATTACCGGATTTTTGGGGAAGACATCGAGATTCAGCGGGGACGGTTGCTGTTCAGCAGCAGTCCGCTCGATAATCCGGGGCTGGATTTGCGGGTCGCGCGGCAGAGCAGCAATCTGACGACGGGCCAGCAGATCACCGCCGGGGCGCAGATTCGCGGTTCGCTCAAGCAACCCAAGCTGACGCTGTTCTCCACGCCCAAAATGCCCGATGCCGATGTGCTGTCCTATCTGGTGCTGGGCCGTAGCCCACAGGGAGGAGGCTCCGGGGGTGAAGCGGCCCTGCTGCAAAAAGCCGCTGGCGCCATGGGTTTGGGCGGCGGCGCGCTGACCCAGGGTCTGGGCGATGTGCTCGGCCTGGATTCCCTGCAAATGGGATCTTCCGGCAACAGCAATGGCGATACCGCGCTGATGCTCGGCAAGTATCTGTCGCCAAACCTGTATGTGGGCTATGGGGTGGGTCTGTTCAACGCGGTGAGTACGTTCAACGTCAGATACCGGGTCAGCAAACGCCTGTCCTTCGAATCCAGCAGCAGCGCGCTCGGTTTTGGCGCCGACCTGATCTATACCCTTGAGCGGTGAATCCGCTGGCCGCCAGGAGGCGGTAAACTCACCGACCGTTGCATCTGAAAATTTCAGCCGTTGTCAACCCGCCAGGAAGTTTCGCCATGTCCGAATCCACTTCATGCATTTTCTGCAAAATCGTCCGGGGCGAGATCCCGGCGGTCAAGGTCCATGAGGACGAGCACACGCTGACCTTCATGGATATTCAACCGGCCAGTCCAGGGCATACGCTGGTGATTTCCAAGGCGCACGCGCCCAATCTGCTGGAGATCGCCGAACCCGATCTCTTGGCGGTCACCGTGACGGTTCAGCGGATCGCCCGCGCGGTGCAAAAAGCACTGATGCCGGATGGATTGCGCATCGGCCAGTTTAACGGCGCTGCCGCCGGGCAGACGGTGTTGCACTACCATGTGCATATTGTGCCGATGCACGAAGGCCAGCGCGCGGGCGCACATGGCCGCGCCGCCGCCCGGCCGGAGGAATTGCGGGCGCTGGCGGCGCAAATTCAGGCGGCGCTGGGGGAGTGAGCCTGACCTCCGGCTACCTTCCAGTCCCGTAAGCGTTCAGTCCCCTCTCCCCCTCACCAGGGGGAGAGGGTTAGGGAGAGGGGGTCAGCCGTTGAATCTCCTGCCCTCACCCCCAACCCCTCTCCCCCAACCCCTCTCCCGCAAGCGGGCGAGGGGAGTGAACGGTTACCCAGTCCCCACTTCCGCGCCCCAGGGATAGGTCAGCCGGTGGCACAGCGCGCCGTTGGGATGGGCGCTGAGTTCGGCCATGACCTGGGGCAGGTCAGCGAACTGGCTCTCGCCGCTGATCAGCGCATCCAGCGCGGGATCGTCCAGTAACGCCATCACGGTCGCCATGCGCCGCCGATAATCCCAGCGCCCGCGTTGCGCGGTGGCGACATGACCGACCTGGGAACTTTGAATGCGCAACCGCCGGCTGTGAAACGCTTCGCCCAGCGGCAGACTGACCGGCTGCGCGCCGAACCAACTGGCTTCCACTACCGTCGCCTCAAAACCGGCCAGACGCAAAGCCGTGGTCAGCCCGGCGGGCGAACCGCTGGCGTGAATCACCCGATCCTGTTCCCCTTCCGCCTGCTCCGGCGGGGCGAAACCGACGCCGAGCCGCGCCGCGATAACCGCCCGGCGCGGATCCACATCCACCAGTTGCACTGTGCAGCCCGGCAACCGTCCCGCCAGCCGGGCGATCAGGCAGCCGACCACACCCGCGCCAATCACCGTGATCCGGTCGCCCAGGCGGGGCGCGGCATCCCACAGCACATTGAGTGCGGTTTCCAGATTGGCCGCCAGCACCGCCCGTTCCGGGGGAATCGCGGCGGGAACCGGGGTCAGCGCCGTCACGGGGACGACATAGCGGTCCTGATGGGGATAGAGACAGAACACCGTGCGGCCGCATAAATCAGCGGGACCGGCCTCAACCACGCCGACGCTGCAATAACCGTATTTCACCGGGGCTGGAAAGTCGCCCTGCTGGAACGGCGCGCGCATCGCCTGATATTGGCTGGGCGGCGCGTCGCCGCGAAACACCCGGCTTTCCGTGCCGCGACTGACGCCGGAATAGCGCGTGCGGACTCGCGCCTCATCCGAACCGGGCGCGGGCAACGGTTCCGCGCGAATTTCGCCCTGTCCCGGCCGGGTCAGCCAGAAGGCGTGGGCGGTGAAGCGTTCGCTGGTTATCATTGCGTTCTCTCAACAACGTGGGGTCCAGTTGCCGCTACTGATGAGTCCTTTGACGACCTTGCCGCGCTCCCTTCTGTTCAGCACTTTGCGCTATCTCGCCGCCGTGCTGCTGCTGATCACCGGGCTGGCGCTGCTGCTGACCGCCCGGTTCGATCTGCCCCCCGGCTATATTTTCCAGACCCTTGCCGCCTTTGCCGTTCTGATCCTGGCGCTGCTGCCCTTCCTGCCGCAGCACCAGCCGCTACCCCGGTTTGGCGCGGCCAACGGCGTTACGCTGCTGCGCGCCGGCTTGGTCGCACTGGCCGCCGGGCTGATCGGGCGACCGGAAGTTCCACCCGGACTGGCCTGGACGCTGGCCGCACTGGCTGGCGTCGCGCTGATTCTTGATGGCGTGGATGGCGGGCTGGCGCGGCGCAGCGGCTGGCAAAGTCCGTTCGGCGCCCGGTTCGACATGGAAGTGGACGCCGCTTTCATTCTGGTTCTGGCGGCGCTGGTCTATCAGACCGGGAAAGCCGGCGGCTGGGTGCTGCTGTCCGGGGCGTTGCGCTATGGCTTTGTCGTCCTAAGCTATCCACTGCCGTGGCTGCGCCAGCCCCTGCCGCCGCGCCGTCGCCGCCAGACCGTCTGCGTCCTTCAAACCGCCGTACTGGCCTTATGTCTGATTCCACCGCTGGTTCCGCCGTGGACGACGGCATTGGCGGCGGGCGCGCTCGGATTACTCGCGCTCTCGTTCGCCGTGGATGTCATCGCGCTGGCCCGCCGCGCTGGGCGTGGTCGCTGCTGACGAGCGGTCCAGCAGCCGCAGCACGAGCGGCCCCAAAGTTTCGATTCCGCCCAGCGCCGTCGGTCCCGGCGTTATTCCCGCCTGGAATCCCGCCGCCTCGAACGCGCTGATCAACGCGGCATCGCGCGAAAAGACGTGAACCGGCGTCTGCCAGTTGATGTCGCGCCCTCCGACAATCGCTGGCGGCTGATGGTCGCCCAGGACGATGAACAGCGCCTTTTCGGGCGCATACTGGCGCAGATAGCCACCCAGCACCGCCAGATTGTAGCGGACGCTCTCGATATAGGCGGCGGCCAGCGCCGCGCCATCCAGCCGGTCCTCCAGTTCGACCGGACCAGAGTTCCCCGCCGCAGTGGGTGCGGCGGCCCATTGACTCCAGTCCGGTGCATAGGGCGGGGTGGGCGCAAACGGCGCATGGCTGTTGATGGTGGGGAAGAACACGAACAGCGGTGGACGGTCGGGCGGCGCGATTTCGGTTTGATGCAAGCGGTACAGGCTGTACTGGTCGGGGATGATCCAGCCTCCGTAGGCCGGGCCGCGATAGTCTAGGCTAGCGGCGTCCACAATCCGGTCAAAGCCATAGAACCGGCCCTCCGGCCAGGCGTGACGCAACCCCGGCATCAGCGCCACGCTGCGATAACCGGCGGCGGCGAACCGGCGCACCAGGGTCGGACGGTCGGAGGTCAGCAAGTCGCGATACGCGCTCGGCTCGGCGATGCGCAGCCCGGACAGCAGGCTGGAATGCGCCAGCCAGGACAGGCCGCCGAAGGTGCTGGATTCGACCCGCGCCGAGGCCATCGCCCACCCCGCAGCAGTCAAGGATCGTTCCAGAGCAGCGAAATCGGGGGCCAGCGGGCCGGCGAAACGGGGATCGTCGAAGATCAGCACACCCTGGGACTCGAAGAAGATCACGAATACATCGCCCCGTTCCAGCCGGCCCAGGTCGGAAACCGGCAGCGGCGGTTGAGCGGCGATCCAGCCCGCATCCCGGAACACCGTCGCGGCCAGCACAATCCGCGCCTGTTCCACCAACATCGCACTGACCGGCAAGGCGAAAGCCCGCTCGGTCGGCAACCGTGGACTGAGCCGCCCGGCTCCGTACAGCGCCAGCAGGAGCAACGCCAGAATGCCGAGCGCGCGGCGGCTGGCCGTTTGGTCGAGCGCGGTCAGCATCACGCCCACCGCCCAGCGCAGAAGGGCTAAAAGCACAACCAGTAGCGCCAGCAGCGCCAGACCGCCCAGTAAGGCTTGCCAGCCCGCGACCCGATCCAGAAACAGCGCCGCTACTGCTGACAGGTGCGGGCTGTCCCAGTACAGATTGATAGCGCGCCCCATGAGGGCCGGCGCAGTCACATCCAGATAGCGGCCCAGCGTCAGGATGATGAACAGGCTCCAAACTGCGGAGCGCCACCCCCGCCCCGATACCGGACGTCTAGCGGCGATGACCGCCAGCGCCAGGAGCAGCGCCAGCAGTTCGATGGACAGTTCAGCGACCCAGCGCACCCCGACCGTCGGCCAGCGGTTGTGAAACGTGAGCGCCGAATTGAGTACGAACAACGCCAGGGCTACCGCCAGAACATCGGCAAAGCGCCGAACAGTTCCCGATCTTGACCCGCGCCGGGTTTCGGTCATGCCGATTTCGCCATCAGTGGGGTCGCGCCGTTTGGGAACTGTTCGCCTGCCAGTCGCTGGCCAGTTGCCGGGCGCGGTTCAGATCATCCGCGCTCATCTGGCTGGCGATGGTGTCCAGTGGCTGTGCGGCGCCCACATAACCGCTGGACACCGCCAGGTTCAACCAAAGATGCGCCTTGATCCGATCCCGTTCCACTCCCCGACCCTCGCCGTACAGCATCCCCAGTCCATACTGAGCCAGCGGCAGACCAACCATGGCCGCCTGCTCAAAGCCACGCGCCGCCCGCGCATCATCGCGAGGCGCGCCGCGCCCGGTGGCGTAGCTGAGCGCCAACATCAACTGGGCCAGCGGCAGATTCTGTTCCGCCGCCTTGCGGTACCAGGCGACGGCCTGTGCGGCGTCACGGGGCAATCCCCCCCGGCCATCGACGTACATCAGTCCCAGATTTAACTGGGCCAGCGGCAGGTTCTGTTCCGCCGCCTTGCGGTACCAGACCGCAGCCTGAGCCTCGTCGCGCGGCGCACCCCGGCCGGTCGCGTATAGAACCCCCAGATTGAACTGCGCCGCCGCATCGCCGCGCTGGGCCGCTTCGCGCAGCCACTTGAGCGCCTGTCGATCATCCTGGGTCACGCCAATCCCGCCCAGATAGAACGTCGCCAGATAGAACTGGCTGGGACCATGGCCCTGTTCCGCCGCCTTGCGATACCACTCTGCGGCCTGGCTGTCGTCGCGGCCCACGCTCTGGCCGCTGGCGTACAAACTGGCCAGCCGATAACACGCTTCGGGGTAGCCCTGATTGGCGGCCTTGCGCAGCCAGTCCAGACCAGCCTGTTCATTACTGAGCACGGCGCGGCCGGCCAGGAGGCGCTCTGCCAACACGAATTGCGCTTCGGCGCTGCCCCCCTTCGCCGCCTGCTCCAGCAGTTGCATCCCCTTGGCTTCGTCCAGCACCACGCCCTGCCCGCTCAGATAACGGTTGGCCAATTCCAGTTGCGCCATCGGCAGGTTCTGATCCGCCGCCCGGCGGAACCATTGCAGGGCTTCGCGTTCATCGCGCGCCACGCCGCGTCCATCCGCCAGCATTCGCCCCAGGTAATACTGCGCCGAGGCTTGCCCCTGGTCGGCGGCCAGGCGATACCACTTCACCGCTTCAGCATCGTTGTTGGGCACGCCCTGCCCATCGGCATATAACCGCCCCAGATTCACCCGAGCCAGCGTCAAACCCTGTTCGGCGGCCTTGCGCAGCCAGCGCGCCGCTTCCTCGGCGTTGGCAGGCGCCCCGCGACCGCTGAGCAACCGAACTGCCAGATTGTACTGAGCCTCGGCATGACCCTGCTCGGCGGCCTTGCGATACCAGGCGGTCGCTTCCGGGTCATTGACCGTTGCGCCCCGCCCGGCGGCCAGCATCGCGCCCAGGCTGAACTGAGCCTCGGCATGGCCCTGCGCGGCGGCCTTGCGATACCACTGCACCGCATCCTTGTCATTGCGCGACACCCCGCGCCCGCTGGCGTAAAAATTGCCCAGCGTAAACTGCGCGGCGGCATGGCCTTTTTCCGCCGCCCGCTGATAGAAATTGGCCGCTTCCCGGTCGTCCCGATCCACCCCCTGACCGGCCGCGTACTTCCCGGCCAGCACATACAGGGCTTCGGGGTTGCCCCATTCCGCCGCCTTGCGCAGCCAGAACAGCGTTTCCTTCTCACTGGGCGCGGCGCTGGGGTTGGCGGTATACAACATCCCCAGTTGAAACTGGGCGTCCGCGTTGCCCTGCACCGCCGCCTTGCGGAACCATTCGATAGCGCTGCGCACGTTTTGCTCGACGCCTTGGCCGCGCTGGTACATCTGCCCGATCATGGTTTGGGCGCGCGGATCGCCTTGTTTGGCCCATTCCATATACTCCTGAAAGGCTTTGGTATAATCACCGCGCCGATAGGCTTCAGCGGCGCTGTTGACCGCGGCGTCGGGCGAAGCGGGGCGGGCGTCGCCGTAATGCCATACGCCCTTTTCATCCTGCCATTTCTTGACATTCGACTCGGCTGGCGGCGCGGCGGCCTGAACCACGCCGGTCAGAAGAATCGCCAACCAACCTACCTGCTTGCGCATGAACGCCTCCGCCTGAACCCGCAGGATGCCCTTGAATTTCCATCCTCCGACACCATTTAACTGAGCTGTCGCCATGATCGCCCGCGATCTTGCGATTCTGTAATGTCCGCCCAAGATTGAATGTTTGACTGCTGCCGGCGTCTACACTATCCCTGATCCTGGATGACGCAGCCGTCATCTCTCACTAATTGTATTCCCATCAACGAGGAAATCGGCATGGCGATCAATCTGCAAAAAGGACAGCGCATCAGCCTGGACAAGGAAGCAGGACGCGGTTTGAGCCGGGTGGTCATGGGGCTGGGCTGGGGGATGAAGCAGGTCCAATCCCGTGGCTTTCTGGGGTTTGGCGGCGGCGCCCGCCAACAGGCCGTGGACCTGGACGCTTCATGCCTGCTGTTCGACGCCAGCGGCGGTCTGGTGGATACGGTCTGGTTTCGCCAACTGGAAAGCCGCTGCGGCTCCATTCGCCACAGCGGCGATGATCGCTCCGGCGGCGGCGTGGAGGGTGCGGACAATGAGCGCATCGCTATCGATCTGAGCCGGGTGCCGGCCACCGTGCAAACCCTGATTTTCACCGTCAACAGCTTCAGCGGCGAAAGTTTCGCGGGTATTCCCAACGCCTTCTGCCGGCTGGTGGAGGATGGAACCGGCAACGAGGTCGCCCGGTTTGACCTGTCGCTGGAAGGCGGCAGCCATACGGGGCTGATGATGACCAAGCTGTATCGCCACAATAATGAGTGGAAGATGCAGGCTATCGGCGAATCCGCCGAAGGTCGCACCTTCCATGATCTGTTGCCGGCGTTGCGTCCTTATCTGTAGACGGGGAGCCTGTCATGGATTTGCAACCCGGTCAGAACCTCTCGATCAGCAAGCAGAATCCGGCGCCGACGGCGGTCGAGGTTCGACTGAGCTGGGAGCCGGCCAGTACGCCGCTGACGGTTGATTCCAGCGCCTTTGCCCTGACGGCTCAGGGCAAGGTGCGCGACGACGGCGACTTCATCTTCTACAATCAGCCAGCGCTGGCGGGCGGCGGACTCCAGCGCGCCGGCGACGGTCGCGCGTTCACCGTTAATTTCACGGCGTTGCCGGCGGCCATCGAACGGGTGGTCATCGCCCTGACTCTCGATCAGGGCCAGCGGCGCGGCCAGTCCTTCGGCCAGTTGCGCCAGGTGCGCGCGGAAGTCCGGGATGTCGCCCGCCAGGCCGTGCTGGCCGTGTTTCCGCTGAGCACCCCAATGATGGCGGAAACTGCGCTGATCGTTGGCGAACTGTACCGGCGTAACGGCGAATGGAAATTCCGCGCTGTCGGCCAGGGTTTTGTCGGCGGATTGGGGCCGCTGGCCCGGCAATACGGGGTGGACGTGGCCGACGATCCCGACGCGGTTGAGACGCCTCCGCCCGCGTCGCCCGTGATCCAGCCCGCACCGGTACCCGCGCCGGCGCCGGCCAAGCCGATCCGGCTGGACAAAATCACCCTGGAGAAGAAAGGCAGCAGCATTTCGCTGGAGAAGAAAGGTCAGAGCTTCGGCGAAATCGTGATCAATCTCAACTGGCATCAGGGCGGCGGCGGCAAGGGCTTCTTTAGCCGGCTGACCAGCCGCAAGATTGACCTGGACCTGGGCTGCCTGTTCAAGCTGCGCGATGGCCGGGCCGGCGCCGTGCAAGCGCTGGGCGACAGTTTCGGCAGTCTGCAACAGCCGCCCTATCTCCAACTGATGGGCGACGACCGCAGCGGCGCCAGCGCCGCCGGTGAGTTTCTGCACATCAATGGCCGCCAGTGGGATCAACTGGAGCGGGTGGTGGTGTTCGCCTTCATCTACGAGGGTGTCCCCAACTGGGCGGAAACCGACGCAGTGGTTACGATCCAGACGCCCGATCAGCCGACCCTGGAAATCCGCCTCGACAGCCACCGCAACGATCAGCGCATGTGCGCCCTGGTGTTGCTGGAGAACCAGGGCGGCAACCTCAAGGTCACCAAACTGGTCGAATATTTTCAGGATCACCGGTATCTTGATCAGGCCTACCACTTTGGCCTGCGCTGGGTGGCCGGATCCAAGGATTAACCTTTTCCACCCTTAGGACTTCTGCTTGCCTACCTTTTGCGTCATACCCGCGAACGCGGGTATCCCGTCTCTTCAGAGAGTGACTGGATGCCCGCTGATGCGGGAATGACGGAAAGTGAAAGTTCTGACCCCTTCACTACCAATCCCGGAGGAATATCCGCATGGCTCTCGAATGGTTGAAACAGCGTTACAGCGAAGTATCCGCCAGCCTGAAAACCGAAGTCACCAAATTCAAGAACAAGAGTTTTCTGGAAGCCGTCGTCGCCGGGTGCGCGCTGGTGGCTCACGCCGACGGCGTGGTCCGGCCCGAGGAGAAGCAGAAGATGATGGGCTTTCTGCGCAATTCCGAGGTGCTGTCCGTATTCAGCACCGAAGAAGTAATCAGCATCTTTGACAAATACGCCAAGCAGTTCGAGTTCGATCATCAGATCGGCCAGGCCAGCGCCCTGCAGGCGGTCGCCAAGCTCAAGGACAAGGAACCCGAGGCGCGGCTAATGGTGCGGGTTTGCTGCGCAGTCGGAGCCGCCGACGGCGACTTCGACACGAACGAAAAGACGGTGGTGCGCAAGATCTGCGCCGAGCTGGGTCTGAATCCCAAGGACTTCGATCTGGCCTGAGCGCGCGGTGATTATGGAACAACATCTGGGTTTTCCGCTGGAAACCATCGCCATTTTCATGGCGGTGGTGGCCTTTTCGGTCTGGCTGGATCTGCGGCTGCACCGCGACAGTGAGGATATCAGCATCCCCAACGCTGTCGCCTGGTCGCTGTTCTGGATCTTCCTGGCTATTGCGTTCTTCTTCTACCTCAAGGTTCACCACGGCGACCAGTTCGCCGAGCTGTTCCTGGCCGGCTACATTCTGGAAAAGTCGCTGTCGGTGGACAACCTGATGGTGTTCGTCGCCATCTTCGCTTCATTCGGCATCAAGGGCGCGTTGCAGCACCGGATTCTGTATTTCGGCATCCTGGGCGCCGTGGTCTTCCGGATGTTGTTCATCGCCTTTGGCACCAGCCTGTTTGGCCTGAGCACCTGGATCGAGTTTGTGTTCGCCGCCATCGTCGCCTGGACCGGCTGGAAGATGCTCAGCGGGGTGGGCGAAAATGACGAGATCACCGACTATTCCGATCACTGGTCGGTGCGGCTGACCCAGAAACTGGTGCCGATCTTTCCCCGGTTGCACGGCCATCACTTCATCGTTGACCACGGCCATGTCAAGACGGTGATCGAACAGGACGCCAGCGTGTCGGTGAGCCGGGAGGCGACGGTGTACGCCACGCCGATGTTGCTGTGCCTGGTCTGCATCGAGGTGTCGGACATCATCTTCGCCTTCGACTCGGTTCCGGCAGTCATCGCGGTGACCCGCGAACCGCTGCTGGTCTATTCGGCGGTCATTTTCGCCATTCTCGGCCTGCGCTCGCTGTATTTTGTGCTGGCGGCGGCGCAGAAGTATCTGGTGCATCTGGACAAGGCGGTGGCGGCGCTGCTGTTTTTCATCGCCTTCAAACTGGCGCTGCAAGCGTCGAATCATCTGTTCCAGTGGCCGGGCTTCGAGATTTCTTCCAACCTGAGCCTGATGATCATTCTCGGCACGCTCGCGGTGGGCGTGATTACCTCGCTGCTCTGGCCCGGAAAGGACGAGGCCAACGAACCGGCTGCCCAGGATTGACATCCAGCCCTCTTCAATCCCTCTCCCGGCGGGAGAGGGGAAAGGGATCGCATCGCCATCCCTGAAACCCACATTTCGCAACCTGGAGGAAGACGAGTGTCATGGCTATTTCCCTCAACAAAGGCGGTAAGTTGTCTCTGAGCAAGGAAGCGCCGGACCTGAAGAAAGTTCTGGTCGGGCTGGGCTGGGACGCGCGCGCGACCGACGGCGCTGATTTCGACCTGGACGCCTCGGCATTTCTGCTGGACGCTAACGGCAAGGTGCGCTCCGAAGCCGACTTTATTTTCTACAATCAGTTGAAATCGACCTGTGGATCGGTACAGCACACCGGCGATAACCGCACCGGCGCCGGCGAGGGCGATGACGAGGCGCTGATGGTGGATTTGTCCCGCGTGCCGGCCGAGGTGCAGAAAGTCGCCTTCACCGTGACCATTCATGAAGCCGACGCCCGCCGCCAGAACTTCGGCCAGGTGCAAAACGCCTATATCCGCCTGGTCAACGCGGAAACCAACACCGAGGTCGCCCGCTATGATCTGGCCGAGGACGCCTCGACCGAGACGGCGATGATTTTTGGTGAACTCTATCGCCATAGCGGCGAATGGAAGTTCAGTGCAGTTGGCCAAGGCTACGCCGGTGGGTTGGCGGCCATGTGCCGGCAGTACGGCATCAACATCTAGCCGCATTCCGATCCGCCGGCGCTTTGCGCTGCCCCTCCCTGTTCAAGGAGGGAAGACTCAGATTCAGTGATCATCAATCCTCAAGGAGATCAAGCATGGCTATATCGTTGCAGAAGGGTCAGAACGTTTCGTTGAGCAAGCAGGCGCCGGGTCTGAAAAAAGTGCGTTTCGGGCTGGGCTGGGATTTGCGCCAGACCGATGGCGCCGCCTTTGATCTGGATGCTTCCGCCTTTGTGCTGGATGGTAATGGCAAGGTGCTGAGCGACCAGCATTTCGTGTTTTACAACAACGCCCAGGACCCGTCTGGCGCGGTCAAGCATCTGGGCGACAACCGCACCGGTCAGGGCGCGGGCGACGATGAAGTCCTTGATGTCGAACTGGAGCCGATGCCGCCCAACGCCGCCAAGGTCGCGTTCGTGGTCACTATCCACGACGCTGAGGCGCGCAAGCAGAATTTCGGCCAGGTCGCCAACGCCTATATCCGGGCGCTGAACGCTGACGGTGAGCAGGAAATCGCCCGCTATGACCTGTCCGAGGACGCCTCGATTGAAACCGCGATGATCTTTGGCGAGCTTTATCGCCACAACGAGGAGTGGAAGTTCAAGGCGATCGGCCAGGGCTACGCGGGCGGACTGGCGGCGGTCGCCCGCGATTACGGCGTCAGTCTCGGCTGATCGTCGCGATTCGCTCTCTCGCCTACAGCGGGAGAGGTGGTCGGGGAGAGGTTCTGGACGGTAGCGACCGGCTTCCTCTCCCTGCCCAACCCCGGTGGGCCTCGGAAAACCGATCAGGGGCCGGGCTTTAGCCTGACCCGTTGTGTATCAGTTGCGGGCTGGATCCTCGCCCGTCGTTGCGCCCCCCGGCCTTTGCCCCTAGAATGCCTGTCCCTCGCAGCCCGCCTGGGCCGCGTCTCCTTGCCTCACCGCCCCAGTGGGAGGCTGTTCCAATCCGTAGGGAGTTTCGCATGCGTCATTATGAAGTCGTGTTCATGGTCCACCCCGACCAGAGCGATCAGGTTCAAGCAATGGTGGACCGCTATCGCACGATGATCGAGGAGGATGGCGGCAAAATTCACCGGCTGGAGGACTGGGGCCGGCGGCAGTTGGCTTATCCGGTCAACAAGATCCACAAAGCGCATTATGTGCTGATGAACATCGAATGCAGTCAGCCGGTGCTGGAGGAAATCCAGAGCGCGTTCCGCTTCAACGATGCCGTTATCCGCAACCTGATCATTCAGAGAGACGGGCCTGAAACGGAACCGTCGCCGCTGATCCGGTCCCGGGACGAGCCGCGCGATGAGCGCGAAACCCGGGGTGGACGCACCGACCGTGAAGAGGTCGACGACGTTGAGATTGAGGTTGACGACGAGGCGGTCTGAACGGACCCCTTGACCGCGCCTTGCCATGCCCTTCGCGCCAACGGCTGACAACTGTCTGACTCTGGCCGGTCAGGTGGTGGGAAGCTGTGAAACCCGGGTGACGCCGGCGGGCATTCCCATTGGCCGGTTTCTGCTTGAACATCACTCCGGGCAGCAGGAAGCGGGCTGGCCCCGCGAGGCGTACTGCCGGATTCCCGTCATGGCCTGCGGCGAAACCCTGACCCGCATCGTCCGCCGCCTGGCGCCGGGCGCCCACATCCGGGTTGGAGGCTTTATTAGCCGCGCCAACCCGCGCGAGGGCGAATACCGGCTGGTACTGCACGCTGCTCACATTGCTATTATCGATAATGTCGTTATCGAATCTTCCGAGGACTGATCATCATGTCGCGTTTTTTCCGCCGCAAGAAGTTCTGCCGTTTCACCGCCGAGGGCGTCAAGGAAATTGACTACAAGGACATCGCCGTTCTGAAAAACTACATCACCGAGACCGGCAAGATCGTGCCGTGTCGCATTACCGGCACCAAAGCCCGCTATCAGCGGCAATTGTCGGTGGCGATCAAGCGCGCCCGGTTCCTGGCGTTGCTGCCGTACTGCGACCGGCATTGAGTCTGGCCCGACCACCGGCTGACCGTCGCCCGCATCCGGCCCTGCTCTCATGAAAACGCTGGCCGCCTTCGTGATGCGCGGTCGCTCCCTGGCGGCGCTGGTCGCTGCGGGTGCGGCGGTGCTGTTCTGGCTGTTCCCGCCGGCCCTGATCGTATCAGGGGCGACAGTGGCGCTGGTCACGTTGCGCCGGGGCGCGGTCGAGGGCGCCGGGATCATGGCGCTGGGCGGCGTGGGCGCGGTGGTTTTGAGTGGGCTGGCGCTGGGCACACCGTGGCCGATGCTGGAGGTGCTGCCCGCCTGCTGGCTGCCGGTATGGCTGCTGGCTCTGGTGCTGCGCGCTACGGTGTCGCTGTCCCGAACGCTTCAGGCCGCGGCCTTGCTGGGTCTGCTCGGGGTGATCGGTTTCTACCTGGCGCTGGGCGATCCGGCGGTTTGGTGGAGCGCAGTGCTGGGGCGATGGGAACTGCGTCTGACCGCGCTGGCAGCGGCGGAGCGGGCGACGCTGGAAGCGCTGCTGGCCCTGTTAAAGGCTTGGGCGCCGTATCTGCCGGGGCAGGCGGTCGGCGCAATCCTGCTGTTCGTGCTGGGGGGCCTGCTGCTCGGGCGCTGGCAGCAGGCGCTGCTGTTCAATCCCGGCGGCTTCCAGCAGGAGTTCCACGAACTGCGGCTGGGCAGGCCTCTGGCGACGTTGACGCTGGCGCTGTTCGGTGCGGCGCTGCTGTCCGGCTGGCCGCCCCTGGCAAACGCCCTGCTGGTGCTGGGTCTGCTGTATACCGTTCAGGGCATGGCGCTGGCCCATGCCGTTGCGCTCAAGCGGCGGCTGTCGCCGGCCTGGCTGGTGCTGTTTTACCTGTTGCTGCTGGTTCCGCTGCTGTCGCAGTGGGTCATGGCGATGGGCGTCGCCGACGCCTGGGCCGATTTCCGCAACCGCGTCCGGCCAAAGCTCAGCCCGCACTGACCCGCATTCATTCCGTTTGAATTGAATTGAATTTTTGGAGCATCCGACGATGGAAATCATTCTGCTGGAAAAAATCGCCAATCTGGGCGCCTTGGGCGAGCGGGTTAAAGTCAAGCCGGGCTATGCCCGCAACTTTCTGATTCCCAAGGGCAAGGCGACGGCGGCGACGGCGGCCAACCTGACTCGGTTCGAGGCCCGCCGCGCCGAACTGGAGCGGATCGCCGCCGAGATGCTGGCCCGGGCCAAGACCCGTGCGGAACAACTCGCCGAGCTGATCGTCACCCTGTCGGTGAAGACGGGCAGCGAAGGCCGGCTGTTTGGCTCGGTCGGTCCCGCCGACATCGCCAACGCCGTGTCCGCCGCCGGGATCGAACTGCAAAAGCAGGAAGTACGGCTGCCGCTGGGATCGATCCGCCAGATCGGCGAATACGATGTGGATCTGCATCTGCACAGCGAGGTCAAGACTCAGATTCGGGTCAATATCATCGCTGAAGCCTGAACGGCGGTCGCTGCGCCCGCTCTGGACCAGACTATGATGAACGGACTCCCCGCACCCTCCGGGTTTCTTCCCAGCGCAGAGGGTCGTGGGGAGTAGCCGCCTCCGGGTCTTGGTCCCGGTGCAGAAAAAAGTCGTGGCTGTACCGCTGGCCCCCGCCGGTCGCCCGTGGATCGCCGGTTTCATTCCGAGAGTCCCTCATGCAGCCCGTGTCCCCGTTTCCCTATCGCAAGGACGCTGTCGCCGAAGCGTTGCGGGCGCCGCCGCATTCCCTTGAGGCGGAACAGTCGGTCCTGGGCGGTCTATTGCTGGATAACGCCACCTGGGATCAGGTGGCGGATCGGCTGGATGAGAACGACTTCTATCGCAATGATCACCGCCTGATCTTCCGCGCCATTCGCCGACTGGCGGAGAGCAGCCAGCCCTTTGATCTGCTGACGCTGGCCGAGTGGCTGGAAAATAACCAGCAGTTGGAGGCGGCGGGTGGTTTTGCTTATCTGGGGGTGCTGGCGAGGGACACGCCGAGCGCCGCCAATGTTCGCGTCTATGCCGATATTGTCCGGGAGCGGGCGGTGCGCCGCGAACTGATCCGCACTTGCACCGAAATCGCCGACAGCGCCTACGATCCTCAGGGCCGCGACAGCAAAACGCTGCTGGACGAGGCCGAGAAACGGGTGTTCGCCATCGCCGAGCGGGGTATGCGCGCCCGCGCCGGCTTTGCCGCCATTAAAGACCTGCTGGCGCGCACGGTGGAACGGATTGACCTTCTGTTCCAGCGTGACAATCCCATCACCGGTCTTCCCACCGGCTGGGCGGATTTCGACGAAAAGACCGCCGGTCTGCAACCCGGCGACCTGGTCGTGGTGGCGGGCCGGCCCTCCATGGGCAAGACCGCGCTGGCGATGAACATCGTCGAATACGCGACGATTCAGGTAAAGTGTCCCGTCGCGGTGTTCAGCATGGAAATGCCCGGCGAGAGCCTGATCATGCGGTTGATCTCGTCGCTGGCGCGGATTGACCAGCACAAGGTGCGTACCGGCCGCCTGGATGAAGACGACTGGCCGCGTCTGACCTCGGCGATCACCATGCTGTCCGAGGCGCGGTTGTTCATCGACGACAGTTCCAGCCTGAGTCCGAATGAACTGCGGGCGCGCGCGCGGCGTTTGCACCGCCAAGAGGGGCAACTGGGGCTGATCGTGGTGGATTATCTCCAGTTGATGCAGGTGCCGGGCACCAACGAGAATCGGGCGACCGAGGTCTCGGAGATTTCCCGTTCGCTCAAAGCGTTGGCCCGTGAGCTGTCCGTACCGGTGCTGGCGCTGTCGCAGCTCAATCGCACGCTGGAGCAGCGCGGCGATAAGCGGCCGCTCATGTCGGATTTGCGCGAATGTGTCACTGGCGACACCCGGGTTATGCTCGCTGATGGCCGTCTGTTGCCGATTCGTGAACTGGTTGGCGCCCAGCCACAGGTGCTGGCCCTGTCGGAAAAACGCCACGTGATCCCGGCTGGAAGTGATCAAGTCTGGTCCGTTGGCGTTAAACCGATCTTCCGCGTTTCACTGGCCAGCGGCCGACACATTCGAGCGACTGGGCTGCATCGTTTATATGGAGCCAACGGTTGGGTTCGCGTTGCGGACCTTGCCGTCGGCGACCGGTTGGGCATTGCCCGTTTGATTCCTGAGCCAAAAGAGTCAGTGACTTGGCCAGACGCTCACGTCATTTTGCTAGGTCATCTCGTCGGTGACGGCAGCTACCTTGTCCATCAACCGTTGCGATACACCACGGGGTCTGAGGACAACAGCGCCGCAGTGCGTGCGGCAGCAGAAACCTTTGGCGTATCCGTCAACTGTCATCCAGGGCGCGGCAACGGGCGCCAGCTCGTATTTTCTGGCAACGGTAATCGCTGGCAGCCGCGGGGCATTAACCAGTGGCTACGCAATCTGGGGATTTTTGGTCAGCGCTCGCATGAAAAGCGGCTACCCGATGCGGCTTTCAGGCTGGGTAACGCCCAAGTAGCCTTGCTGTTGCGACACTTGTGGGCGACTGATGGCAGTATTACGGTTCGTCCCGTCACCCAAAAGGGTTCTTCACGAGTATTTTTTAGTACTGCCAGCCGAAAGTTAGCAGAGGACATCGCCACTTTGCTGCTGCGATTCGGGATCGTCGCTCGCCTTGGCGCGGTGACTTCTCGTCACGGGATATATCCTGTTCATACGGTGGATGTGTCCGGTACCCAGCAGCAACGCCTCTTTCTCGACAAAATCGGCGCCTTTGGACCACATAGCCGTCCCGCCGAAGAGCTTGCAGCGCGATTGCGTACGATTCAGGCGAATCCGAACGTGGATACCTTGCCACAATCCGTGTTTACGGAAGTCCGCACTCTGATGCAGGCGCAAAACATCACCCATCGACAAATGGCTGCTTTGCGTGGAACGGCCTATGGTGGCAATGCGCACTTCTGCTTCGCACCGCCGCGGGACACCATCCAGAGCTATGCCAATATCCTGCAAGACGGGAATTTAAGCCGTTGGGCAGCAGAAGATAGTCTGTTCTGGGATCGAGTGGTCAGCATTCAAGCGGATGGCGAGGAGGAAGTTTTTGATTTAACGGTTCCCGGCCCTGCATCATGGTTGGCAAACGGGATTGTTAGTCACAATTCGGGGGCCATAGAACAGGATGCAGATCTCATTTGCTTCATCTACCGCGACGAAGTCTACAATTCCGACAGTCCCGATAAAGGCAAGGCCGAAATCATTATCGGCAAGCAGCGCAATGGCCCCACGGGGATGATTCCCCTGACCTTTCTGGGGCAGTACACCCGCTTCGAGAACTACGCCCCCGAATTTTTACCTACAGGTTCCGGCTATGAGTCGAGCAACAGCAGTGCGTCTCGATCTGGGGGCGCTGGTTCACAATCTGCAACGGGTCCGGGCGGCCGCGCCGGGCCGCAAGGTGGCGGCCGCCGTTAAAGCCAACGGCTACGGCCACGGTCTGGTTCGCGTGGCCCGCGTCCTGGACGCCGACGCTTTCGCAGTCGCCAGCATCGAAGAGGCGCTGATCTTGCGCGAGGCGGGCATCACCCAGCCGATCCTGTTGCTGGAGGGCATCTTCGCGGCGACGGAATTGCCGTTGTGCGCCCGCCACGGCTTCGAAATCGCCGTCCATCACCCCGAACAGGCGCGAATGCTGGAACAGGCCCGGCTGGAGCGGCCGGTGCGGGTTTGGCTGAAGCTGGATACCGGAATGCACCGGCTGGGTGTGGAACCGGACACCGCCCCGGCGCTGTTTCAACAATTGCGGGCCTGCCCGGCGGTACAGCCCGATCCGGGCTTCATGAGCCATCTGGCGCGGGCCGACGAACGGGATTGCGATTACACCCTTGAGCAACTGCGAAGGTTCGAGTCGGCGACCGCCGGGCTGCCGGGCCAGCGGTCGTTGGCCAATTCCGCGGGGATTCTCGGCTGGCCGGACACTCATTTCGATCAAGTACGGCCCGGCATCATGCTGTATGGCGCGTCGCCGTTCGTGGACAGTCTGGCTCCGGAGGAGAATCTGCGACCGGTGATGACGTTCCATACCCAACTGATTTCTATCAAGCGCCTGCGCCAGGGCGAGCCGGTGGGCTATGGCGGAACCTGGGTTTGCCCCGAGGACATAGACGTGGGCGTGGCGGCGGTGGGCTACGGCGACGGCTATCCGCGCCATGCGCCTTCTGGAACCCCTGTGTTGATCAATGGCCGCGAGGCGGCGCTGATTGGCCGGGTCTCGATGGACATGATCACCGTGGATTTGCGCTCGCATCCCGACGCCCGGATCGGCGATCCGGTGGTGCTGTGGGGCGAGGGTTTGCCAGTGGAGCGCATCGCCCAGGCCGCTGGCGCCATTTCCTACACCCTGCTGTGCGGGGTGACGGCGCGGGTAACGGTGGAAACCCTGGATCCGTCGCCTTCCCCGCTCCAGGATCAGCCCTGAGCCGTTCGGTTTTACGCTATCACCACACCGGAGTTCGTCATGGAACATGTGACCCCCAGCAAATTGCGCACTCATCTCAAAACGATTTTAAATCGCATCAACGATGATCACGAACCGGTCGTTGTGATCCGTGACAAAGGACGGTCGGTCGTCATTTTGGATGCCGATGACTATGCCAGCATCATGGAGACCGTGTACCTAACCCGGAACCCGGTGAACGCTGACCGGTTACGCGAGGGAATACGCCAACACCAGACCGGCCAGTGGAAAGAAATCGATGTTACGGCTTACCTGGACTGAAACGGCGCTGGACGATTTGGCGTGGTGGACGCGGCGTGATCCTCAAAAGCTGAAGCGTATTATTCAATTGTGTTTGGGAACCTGTGAAAATCCGATGCAGGGTATGGGCAAACCGGAACCGTTACGCTTCGATTATCAGGGCTACTGGTCGCGACGCATCGATCAGGAACACCGGCTCGTCTACGGATTCGATGATCAGCAAGTCACTATTATTCAATGCCGTTACCACTACACGAGATAGGGAAGCGCCCTTGATCCGGTCCAATCTGCTCCTGATAGGTGGCTTAGCGCGATGAGTAAGGCCCGCACGGTCTACGTCTGCACGGAATGCGGCGCGCAGGCCAGCAAGTGGTCTGGGCAATGCGGCGATTGCGGGGCGTGGAATGCCTTGCAGGAAGCGCCTGCTACGTCGCCGGCCAAGGGTGGAGCCAAATTTGCCGGCTATACCGGGGCAGCGGCGGCGGGCGAGGTGCGCGCTCTGGCCGAGGTGGACGCTACCGCAGAAGTTCGCCAGTCCTGCGGCAACGGCGAACTGGACCGGGTGCTGGGCGGCGGCCTGGTTCATGGTTCGGTGACGCTGATCGGTGGCGACCCCGGCATCGGCAAATCCACGCTGCTGTTGCAGGTGCTGGCGGAACTGGCGGCGCGCAATCGAACCTTGTATGTCAGCGGTGAGGAATCGCCCCAGCAGATCAGCCTGCGCGCCCAGCGCCTGCAATTGCCCCGCGACCGGCTGCGCCTGTTGCCGGAAATCAACGTCGAGCGGATTTTAGCGACAGCGGAAGTGGAGCAACCGCAGGCCATGGTGATTGACTCGATCCAGACCGTGTATACCGAGCGGCTGCAATCGGCGCCGGGTTCGGTGGCGCAGGTGCGCGAGAGCGCGGCGCAACTGGTGCGTTACGCCAAGGCCAGCGGCGCGGCCCTGTTTCTGGTCGGACATGTGACCAAGGAAGGCGCGATTGCCGGGCCGCGAGTGCTGGAGCACATGGTGGATACCGTGCTGTATTTCGAGGGCGATCCCAGCGGGCGGTTGCGGGTGCTGCGGGCGGTGAAAAACCGCTACGGGCCGGTCAATGAGCTGGGGGTGTTCGCCATGACCGAGCGCGGACTGAAGGAAGTCAGCAATCCCTCGGCGATCTTTCTGTCGCGCCATGAAACCCCGGTTTCGGGCAGCGTGATCATGGTGACCCGCGAGGGTACCCGACCCTTGCTGGTGGAGATTCAGGCGCTGGTGGACGAATGCCACGGCGGCAATCCGCGCCGGGTGACGCTGGGACTGGAGCAGAACCGGCTGGCGATGTTGCTGGCGGTGTTGCACCGGCATGGCGGGGTGGCGATGTACGATCAGGATGTCTACGTCAACGCGGTCGGCGGGGTGCGGATCAACGAGACGGCGGCGGATCTGGCGGTGCTGCTGGCGGCGCTGTCCAGCTTCCGTGACCGGCCGCTGCCGACCGACCTGGTGGTGTTCGGCGAGGTCGGGCTGGCGGGTGAGATCCGCCCGGTGCCCAACGGCGAGGAGCGGTTGCGGGAAGCGGCCAAGCACGGCTTCAAGCAGGCCATCGTGCCCAGAGCGAATCTGCCCCGGCGCGGGGGGCGCGTGGAGGGGCTGGAGGCGCGGGGGGTCAGCCGGCTGGCCGAGGTGATGGGCGGCGTTTGACGCTGGCGCTCATCCGCGAAAGGCCAACGGAGCAATCCGTGTCAAGGCGAGCGTCCTGGCTGAGTAAAAGCGTGTTGCAAGAGTAGCGCACATCCCTAGGCATTGGCCGTCGCGCTCGCCATGACTTGCCCACTGCGCCGTTCCTGCCAGACTATAAACGCCCGATATTTAAAGAGTGATTTTCATGAGCGAACCCCAATAGCTGATCTATGGCATCAATGGCTACAGCCGCTAACGGATCGCCGCCGGGTTTGTCACCCATCCGCATCACTGCGTCCTGATTCGCCCATCCGTCCCCCGGAGAACTCCGCCGCATGGCCCACGATAATGAATTTACCCTGATGCGCGAGCGGCGCTTTCTGCCGTTCTTCATCACCCAGTTTCTGGGCGCGTTCAACGACAATGTCTTCAAAAACGCCCTGATCATCCTGATCGCCTTTCAGGCGGCGGCCAGCGATCCCGCCCGCTCCAATCTGCTGATCAATCTCAGCGCCGCGCTGTTCGTGCTGCCGTTTTTCCTGTTCTCAGCCACCGCCGGGCAACTGTCCGACAAGTACGAAAAGTCGCGTTATATCCGCTGGGTCAAGCTGCTGGAAATCGTCATCATGCTCGGCGCGGCGGTGGGCTTCGTGATCGGCAATACCCCGTTGCTGATCGCGCTGCTGTTCCTGATGGGCTGGCAATCCACTCTGTTCGGGCCGGTCAAGTACAGCATCATGCCGCAGCATCTCCAGCCCGAGGAGCTAGTCGGTGGCAACGCTTGGGTGGAGATGGGCACCAATCTCGCCATTTTGCTGGGCACCCTGCTGGGCGGAATTTTGATCGCTCAGTCGCAGGGCCATTACTGGGTCGCCGGTGCGGTCGTCCTCCTGGCGATCCTGGGCTATCTCAGCAGCCGGGCGATTCCTTCCGCGCCGCCGGCCGCGCCGGATCTGAAAATCAACTGGAACCCGGCCACCGAAACCTGGCGCATCCTCAAATTCACTTACCAGAATTTCACCGTTTTTCAATCGGTGCTGGGTATTTCCTGGTTCTGGTTCCTGGGCAGCGTTTACCTGGCGCAATTGCCCAATTTCACCAAGCTGACCCTGGGCGGCGGCGAACATGTGGTCACACTGCTGCTGACCCTGTTCGCCGTTGGCGTCGGCGTCGGGTCGCTGCTGTGCGAACGGTTATCCGGGCGGATGGTGGAAATCGGTCTGGTGCCGTTCGGCTCCATCGGTCTGACCGTATTCGGGGTGGACTTGTTCTTCGCCACGCCCGCGCCGCCGACCAGTGGGGAATTGCTGGGGTTTTGGGCCTTTCTGAGCCAGCCGGGCAGTTGGCGGATCGTGATGGATGTGGTGCTAATTGGCGTGTTTGGCGGCATCTACATTGTGCCGCTGTACGCCCTGGTGCAGCAACGCAGCGAACCGAGCCATCTCTCACGGGTCATCGCCGGTAACAATATCCTCAACGCAATCTTCATGGTTGCGGCGGCGCTGATCGCGGTGGCGCTGCTGGAACAGGGTCTGAGCATTCCCCAACTGCTGCTGGTCATGGCGATTTTCAACGCAGCGGTGGCGGCCTATATCTTTACCTTGGTGCCCGAATTCCTGATGCGGTTCATCGTCTGGATTCTGGTCAATGTTGGCTATCGGTTGAAGACCCAGGGCCTGGAGCATATTCCCGCCGAAGGGCCAGCAGTGGTGGTCTGCAATCACGTCAGCTACATGGATGCGCTGGTGGTCATCGGCTGTTGCCGGCGGCCCGTCCGCTTCGTGATGGATCATCAGATTTTCAAAATTCCGGGTTTGAACTTCGTGTTCCGTACCGCGGGCGCGGTTCCCATCGCTTCGATGCGGGAGAATCCGCAAATTCTGGAACGGGCTTATGACCGGGTGGCCCGTTATTTGGAAGAGGGTGAGGTGGTTGGCATCTTCCCGGAAGGGCGGTTGACAGCGGATGGCGAAGTCGGCCCGTTCAAGACCGGGATCGAGCAGATTATCAAACGCACGCCCGCGCCGGTCGTGCCGATGGCTTTGCGGGGCCTGTGGGGCAGTTTCTTCAGCCGCCGCTATGGCAAGGTGATGGGTGCGTTTCCCCGCCGGTTCTGGTCGCGGGTTGAACTGGCGGTGGGTGAACCGGTGCCGGCGGAACAGGCGACATCGATGCTGCTGCGCGAACGGGTCGTGGCGCTGCGGGGCGATTGGCCGTAAAAGCCGTAAAAAGGGTGAACGGCGGGCGGGAAACCATTCGCCGGGTCTGACGATGGCCGGTCTGCTCAGCATCCCCAGACGCTGATCTGCCGGCCGCGCCAGGTTTCCTCCTGACGGTAGATTTTCTCCTCCCACGGTCGGTTGCTACGGTCGAAGATCACCAGATGCCCCGCGCCTTCGCCGACCCGGTCGAGGTATTGCCAGGTCTGCTCCAAGCCCTCCGTGCGGGTGCGCTCCAGGGTTTTCCGTAGAATCTTCAGTTCCATGACGATCTTCTGCACCCCGCCGGGATGCCGCCAGAGCACCAATAAATCGGTGCGACCCCGGCCCAGACCGTATTCCCGCTCGATTCGCCCTCCGCCGTTGATGATCCGTTGCAGGAAGGCTTGCAACAATAACTGTGGGCCGGCTTCGTGGTAATCGAAGCGCTGGAGCCAGTGTTCGGAGTGCTCCCGGAAGAACTCCTGAAAGCCCGCCAGCAGCTTGCCATCATCCAGCCGCCCATCCAGGCCGACATACCAAGCGGTTTTCTGGGCCGCCTCCAGATCCAGGTGCTGCACGTAGGTGAGTTGCCGGGGAATGATCTCGCGGTAGATGGCGTTGGCGATGGCGATTTCACCGCTGGCGCGATCGATCAGTCCCAAATCCAGGACGTATTGGATATCCTCATCGCTGGCTTGGCCTTGTAGTTCAGCGCCGCTCAACAACGGCTCAATCACCCGCCGCACCCGGGGTTCGCGGAGCTTGTCGGCCAACTGATCCAGATGGGTTTCCCGGCGCAGAATCAACGCTTCTTTCGCCTCGTCCAGCCGCTCCGCCGTGATGGGCTGACTACGCTCCCGCCCGGCGGGTGACTCAAAGCAGATTTCGTAACCGAGGGCATTGACCAGCCACGGTTGCCCGCGCGTCAACGCCCAAGCCCGTTCCAGGGCCTCCTCAGTGAATGTCTGCCCCGTTTCAACGGTGTGTCCGGCGTACAGGGCCGCCATCTCGTCCCGGCTGAAATTCCCCAGCCGCAGCGACTTGGCCTTGATATTGAACGCGCTGCCGCCGGTGATGATTTCTTTGGTCGCCGCCGAATGGATGCGGTAATCCCGCACGTCGCGCACCCCGCACAGGATTACCGTCTGAGGGAACCGGGCTGGGCGGTCGGGATAGCCGGCGCGCAGTTGTCGCAGCACCGCAATCAGGGTGTCGCCGATCAGCGCATCGATCTCGTCAATCAGCACCACCAGCGGCTGGTCGCTGGCGCTGGCCCAGGCGCTCAGCAGGGCTTGCAAAGCGCCGTATTCGCCCGCCTGTTCCAGCAACGGCCCAATGGCAATGGCCGCCAGGTCCGCCGAAACGACTTTGGCCTGCATCCAGCCGGCGTAAAGAATCGCCCGCATCGCGGCGGCGACATCCTCACGGGCGCTCTGGGCGATTTCCACATTGACATAGACGCAGCGGTACTGGTCGCCGGCGTTGAGAAACTCCCGCAACGCCAGCAGACCACTGGTCTTGCCGGTCTGACGCGGGGCGTGCAGGACGAAGTATTTTTGTTGTGCGATCAGTGGCAGCAGGGTGTTCAGTTCGAGCCGGCGCAGCGGATCCAGACAGTAATGCAGCGTGGGATTGACCGGCCCGGCCGTATTGAAAAAGCGCATGAGGGCAAGCTCCTGTCATCAGCATGATGAATAGGGCGGAACACGGTGCGCCGCGTCCGGACTCTTCAAAATCCAGGGTACGCCGTAACCGTTCACTCTCCTCTCCCGCTGGCGGGAGAGGGGTTGGGGGTGAGGGCAACCGATTACCCACATCTGTATGCTATTGATTAGTAACATAATAATAAGCAAACGTTCCCTCCCCCCTTGCGGGGGAGGGCTGGGGTGGGGGATGTGGACAGTCACGCCATGAATAGCCCCATCCTTCGCGGTTCGGCGCAGGTACTACTGCCAGCGCTACTGATCTGGCCCGCCACCGCCCCGTGGGCGGATACCAACCCCAACTTTAATCCTAAAGTCACCGCCACCACCCCAGACATCGATTTCACTCTGGATGATACCCACAGCACCGCCTATCACAAAAAAACCGGTCTGACCTGGAAACGCTGCGCCGAGGGACAAAGCTGGAGCAGCGGCGCCTGCACGGGGTCTGAGTCCTATTACACCTGGGTATGAAATCCATGTCTGGAACACTACCGGCTGGCCTGGCGGCAGGCGCGACGTAAAGGACAGATGGAGGCTTAGAAGCTGTCTTGCAAAAAACCATTAGCAAATTCAGAGTTAATTTAAAAAACAACTAAGCTTTTAGCCTTAATTTGGCCATAATCGTAGGTACCTTGAGTTTGGGAACCCGCTAAACAGCGAGAGTTTTTTCAAGACAGCTTCTTAAAGGTTCCCGTTCCTACGCTCCCGCGTGGGAATGCCGGCAAGCCACTCCAGCGGCTCGAAGGATTCCCATGCCATCGCGACGCTGGAGCGTCGGACGTGCTCCCACGCGGGAGCGTGGGAGCCAGATGCGCCACGCGCTAGCCAGATGCGCCTCACGCTACCGACCAGCATGGATGCGTCACTCCACTAGGGCGCGTCTTTCTTCGGCTGTTTGGTTTGCGACGCCATCTTGTTCAGGTCTTCGACGCTCATCTTGTCGTCGTAAATCCCGGCGCCCACCTGAATGTCCGGCTTGAAAGACACCTCAGCGCTATGGACGTAGGAGATCTTGCGGGACGCCTTGGCTTCGCCCGGTTTCGGCCACCAGTATTCGACCCAGCCACCATCTTTATTAGCGCCGGCCTTGCACATATCCTGGAACAGCAGGTGGTCCTTATCGTCCTTCATCTGCAAAATCGGTTTGCCAACCATGTCCGGCCGCAGTGGATGGGCGATCATCACGTTGTCCCGGCAGCTATAGACGAACACATAGCTGTCCTTCCACACCCAGCGGGCGTCCTTGTTGTTATTGAAGTCCGAAAAGCCTGCCAGGCCCTTGTCCTTCAGATACTGGACGGCTTCGTTGACCTTGGTGACGACTTCTTCAGGCGTGGCGTTGGCGGCGCTGGGATCATCCGTCGCCAGCACCGGGGTGACGCCTAATACCAGGGCCAGACTGGCGAAACCGAGTGTTATTTTCTGCATCTTGAAAATCCTCCAGAAATTTTGGTGGCGAGTGCGAGGAAACAGGCTCGCTCAGGAAACCCAGGGTTTGCCGGCCGGCAGGATTTCCTTGCCATAGATTTCGTTCAAAATGACGCGGGCCATCATGTACCAGGCGGCCAGCGCGCAGATCATGAGTTCATAGCCGGCCACTACGGTCAGGCCGGGATAGCCGAAGTGCGCCAGATCGAGCAGGATGAAGCCGATCAACAGCGTGGTGAAGGTGAAGGCCATCGCGCCATGGATGCGCAACGAACCGACCCACAAAATGGCGGTGAACAGGGTCCAGGCCACCAGGAAAAAACCGACATCCTCGGTGCTGGCCTTGAACAGGTCATACTTGTTGCCCAACAGCATGAGGGCCAGCGCGATCCAGAACGCACCGTAGGAGGTAAAGGCGCAGTAGCCAAAGTTGTTGCCGGTCTTCATTTCCTGCAAGCCGGCGATCAGTTGCGCCATGCCGCCAAAGACCAGACCCAGCCAGACCACCGGACCGATGCTGGGCATCCAGCCCACGTTGTGAAATTGCAAGACCATAGTCGTCAAACCGAAACCGGCCAGGCCTACGACCGCCGGATTGCCAAGTTTTTGTTCTGCCATACGTTTTTAACCTCTCCCAGTAGAATGGATCGATCTGTCGCGCGGCGCCCGGAGGGGAAAAACGGCACCGTCGCGTACAGTCTTGGATGACTATAGGAGAGATTTTCAGGATTGGAAGAATCGGCAACCGCTATCGGGCGGAAATTCGCTCAGCCGCCCTCGCGCCGTCCTGCCCGCTTGCGTTCGTGCTCAAGCAGCAGTTTTTTGCGCACGCGGATGAACTTGGGGGTGACCTCGACCAGTTCGTCGGCGTCGATGAATTCCAGCGCCTGTTCCAGGCTGAACCGTACCGGCGGAGTCAGCAGGATGTTCTCATCCGATCCAGCGGCGCGGATGTTGGTGAGTTGCTTGGCCTTGAGCGGATTGACCACCAGATCATTGTCGCGGGAATGAATGCCGACGATCATGCCCTCGTACACCTCATCGCCCGGGCCGACCATCAGCCGCCCGCGCTCCTGGAGATTGAACAGGGCGTAGGCCAGCACCTTGCCGGTGGCGTTGGCAATCAGTACGCCATTGCTCCGCGCCCCAATCGCGCCTTTCTTGACCGGGCCGTAGCGGTCGAACACATGGTAGAGCAGGCCGGTGCCGGAGGTGGTGGTTAGGAATTCGGTTTGAAAGCCGATCAGGCCGCGCGCCGGGATCAGATAATCCAGCCGCACCCGGCCCTTGCCGTCGGGCTGCATGTCCAGCAGATCGCCGCGCCGTTCGCCGAGCTTTTCCATGATGGCGCCCTGATGCTGTTCTTCGACATCCACAGTCAACTGTTCGTAAGGTTCGCACAGTTCGCCGTCGATCTCGCGCACGATCACTTCCGGGCGCGACACGGCCAGTTCATAGCCTTCGCGGCGCATGTTCTCGATCAGGATCGACAGATGCAGTTCACCCCGGCCAGAAACCTTGAATTTGTCGGGATCATCGCTGTCCTCAATACGCAGGGCGACGTTGTGGATCAGTTCCCGTTGCAACCGCTCGCGCACCTGGCGGCTGGTGACATACTTGCCATCGCGGCCCGCAAAGGGCGAGGTATTGACCTGGAAGGTCATGCTCATGGTCGGTTCATCGACCTTGAGCGGCGGCAACGTTTCGACGGCATTGGGATCGCACAGCACGTCGGAGATTCCCAGCCCGTCCACCCCGGTAAAGGCGATGATGTCGCCGGCGGCGGCTTCGGGAAATTCGATCCGCTCCAGGCCCTGAAAACCGAGAATTTGCAGGATGCGGCCGCTGCGGCGGTTGCCGTGCCGGTCCAGGATTACGACCGGGGTGTTGGTTTTAATCTTGCCTCGGCGAATACGGCCAATGCCGATGACTCCGACATAGCTGTTGTAGTCCAGTGAACTGACCTGAAGCTGAAACGGTCCGGTGGGATCGACCTCGGGCGGGCGAACATGACGGACGATGGTTTCAAACAGCGGAGTCATGTCGCCGGCGCGCACGTTCTCGTCCAGCCCGGCGTAGCCGTGCAGCGCCGAGGCGTAGATCACCGGAAAATCCAGTTGCTCGTCGGTCGCGCCCAGCCGGTCGAACAGGTCGAAGGTGCGGTCCAGCACCCAATGAGCGCGGGAACCGGGCCGATCCACCTTGTTGATGACCACGATGGGCTTGAACCCCATGGCAAAGGCTTTCTGGGTGACGAAACGGGTTTGCGGCATCGGGCCGTCGACCGCATCCACCAGCAGCAGCACCGAATCGACCATCGACAGCACCCGTTCGACTTCGCCGCCAAAATCGGCATGGCCAGGGGTATCGACGATGTTGATCCGGTAATCGCGCCAGCGCAGGGAGGTGTTTTTGGCGAGAATGGTGATGCCGCGTTCACGCTCCAGGTCGTTGGAGTCCATGAGCCGTTCCACCGGGACGCCCCGCTCACTGAGCGTACCGGATTGTTGCAGGAGCTTGTCCACCAGGGTGGTCTTGCCGTGGTCCACGTGGGCAATAATGGCGATGTTGCGGAGTTGTTCGATCACGGTACGTTCTATCGGGCGGAAACAGGCGGAGCATTATAACCGGGATGGGGGTAAACCGCCCGGCTGTTATCATGAGCGGAAAAAAGCGGCGGTGGAAATGACAAGGCCCCGTATCGCACGGGGCCTTGGTTCAATCGTGTTGGTGGGGGGACGTTATTTTTCCGCGAGTTGCTTGACGACCGTAGCCTGTGGCCCTTTGGGTCCGGCCTTGATGTCAAACTCGACCTTTTGGTTTTCCGCCAGAGTTCGGAATCCCTTACCCTCGATCACTGAATAATGGACAAACACGTCGCTGCTGCCGTCCTCGGGGGCGATGAAACCGAAGCCCTTGGCCTCGTCAAACCACTTCACAGTACCAGTACGCATCAAACAAAACCTCAAAGCAATGTGTCCTCTCTGCCGACGCTTGAAAGGCCGGAAATCCGGGATCAAGGGAGGCCGACGCTGGGTTTGTGGAGGTTCAACCTCTCTACCCGCAGCGGAAAGTACGCGAAAGACCTGTTTTCCGCAAGTGGATTGTATCGGGCGCCTGCCCGCGACCGGGCGCCGTCGTGACCGTTTACCGCAACACCCGGTCAACAAAAATCCTTTCTCGGAGACGGGGAGGTTGTTCATGTCGGGCGCAACCGATCTGCCGTTTCCGGGAAGATCACCCGTTCATAGACTTCCTCCAGCCGCAGCGCGCAACTGATAGCGGCGATGTCAATTTGCGCTTCCAGACCTTGCGCCACGGAATAAAGCCATGATCCGTCGGCCTGTCGGTGGAAGCATTCGATGCAGGGCTGATGTTGCGCCACCAGGAGATAATCGCTTACCGATTCGAGCGCCCGGTAATGGGTGAATTTATCGCCCCGGTCATATTTTTCCGTGCTTTCGGACAGCACTTCGATAAGGACTTTCGGATTGAGCAGGGTATCGACCCGGTCATCTTCAAACCGGGGTTCGCCGCAGACCACCACGACGTCCGGGTAGGTATACAGGCCCGTGGGACTGACCTTTACCCGCAGATCATTGACAAAAGGCTCACAGGGGTAGCCCCGGAGTTGGGTGCGCAACATCGCGCCCAGATTGAGGGTGATGCGGTTATGGTTGCGACTGGCGCCGCTCATGGCGTAGATGCGGCCGTTCAAATACTCGCTTTTGGTTTCGGCCTGGCGTTCCATGGCTAGGTAGTCAGCGGCAGTGATGAATTGTTCAGCAGGTCGGGACATGGCGACTCCTTTAGTGAAGGGCGGCTATCGAACCGTCAGTCGGGCGAGATCTTTCCCCGCCGGGGAACGCGAGCGGGAAGGGGCGAAGGCTGGCGGCCATTATGCCAGAGTTGATTTTCTCGGCGCGGGCGCAACACTCATGCGAAAATCTCGATGTTTTCAGCTTCTGAAAAAAACCTCTTTCCAGACAAAATCTGATTCATCTTCGTGGAAAAAATCCTCATTTCCCTGCAAAACCGGCTGCTGGAGTGCCCGCTCCGTGACCGCGCCGCGCTGGCCCGCCGTCTGCAAAACCTGCGTCGCCGGCAGCGTGAAGGCCAGCCCGTCGATCACAGTCTGGAGCAATTGACAGTTGCATTGGATGCGGCGGCTGCCCGGTTAAGCGAACGCCGCGCCGGGTTGCCCATCCCGACGTTCGATGACCGTTTGCCGATCAATGCGCATCGTGAAGCGATTGCCGCTGCCATCCGTGATCATCAAGTCGTCGTGCTGTGCGGCGAGACCGGCTCCGGCAAAACCACTCAGTTGCCGAAAATCTGCCTGTCGCTGGGCCTGGGCGCGGCGGGGCTGATCGGGCATACCCAGCCGCGCCGCATCGCCGCCCGTTCGGTGGCGACGCGCATCGCCGCCGAGTTGCAAACGCCGCTCGGCGGGCGAGTCGGCTACAAGGTGCGTTTTTCCGACCGGATCGGGCCGGAAACCGTCATCAAGTTGATAACCGACGGCATTCTGCTGGCAGAAACCCAGAGCGACCGGCGGCTGGAACAGTACGAAGTCCTGATTATCGACGAGGCCCACGAGCGCAGTCTGAACATCGACTTTCTGCTCGGCTATCTCAAGCGCCTGCTGCCGCGCCGGCCGGACCTGAAGGTGATTATCACCTCAGCGACCATTGATCCCGAACGCTTTTCCCGGCATTTCGATGATGCGCCGATCATTGAAGTGTCCGGGCGGACTTATCCGGTGGAACTGCGTTATCGGCCCCTGCTGGCGACGGAAGAGGACGAACGCGATCGCGATTTGCCGCAGGCGATTCTGGATGCCGTCGATGAAGTGTGGCAGCACGGGCCGGGCGACATTCTGATTTTCCTGTCCGGCGAGCGGGAAATCCGCGAAACCGCCGAAAGTCTGCGCAAGCACCATCCGCCGAACACCGAAATTCTGCCGCTCTACGCCCGTTTATCGGCGACGGAACAGAATCGAGTCTTTCAGCCGCATGGCCGGCCGCGCATTGTGCTGGCGACGAATGTAGCGGAAACCTCGCTGACCGTGCCGGGCATCCGCTATGTGATTGATCCCGGCATGGCGCGGATCAGCCGTTACAGCCCACGCGGCAAGATTCAGCGCCTGCCGATTGAGAAAATTTCCCAGGCCAGCGCCCGGCAGCGGGCCGGACGGTGCGGACGGGTCAGCGCCGGGCTGTGCATTCGCCTGTATGCAGAAGAGGATTTTCAGTCCCGGCCCGCTTTCACCGATCCGGAAATTCTGCGCACCCATCTGGCGGCGGTGATTTTGCAGATGAGCGCGCTGAATCTGGGTCGCCCGGAAGATTTCCCCTTCGTCGAACCGCCGGATTCCCGGCAAATCAGCGACGGTTTCCGCCTGCTGTTTGAATTGCAGGCGGTCGATGAGCAACGCGGCATTACTGAACTAGGCCGGCAGTTGGCGAAATTGCCGGTCGATCCCCGGCTAGGCCGGATGCTGCTGGCAGCGCAACGGGAAGGCGCATTGCGTGAGACGTTGATCATCGTCGCGGCGCTGGCGATTCAGGACCCCCGCGAGCGGCCGTTGGAGAAGCAGCAGGCGGCGGATGAGAAGCATCGCCGGTTTCGCGATGAGCAGTCCGATTTTCTGGCCTTGCTGAAACTGTGGGACTACTACCATGAGCAGGTCCGACAGTTGTCGAAAAATCAGTTGCGCAATCTCTGCCAGAGCGATTTCCTGTCCTTCGTGCGGATGCGGGAATGGCATGACCTGCATCAGGAATTGCTGGGGCGGGTGACGGAAATGGGGATGCGGCTGAACGACGCGCCGGCCACTTATGACGCGCTGCACCGGGCGCTGCTCACCGGCCTGCTCGGTCATTTGGGATTGAAGCAGGAAGAACACGCCTATCTCGGCGCGCGCGGGCGAAATTTCTATTTGTTCCCCGGCTCCGGATTGTTCAAAAAGCGCCCGCGCTGGGTGATGGCCGCCGAAGTGGTGGAAACCAGTCGCGTGTACGCCCGCAGCGTGGCGCGGATTGAACCGGACTGGGTGGAAGGGCTGGCCGGGCCGTTGCTCAAACGCAGTTACGCCGAGCCGCACTGGGAAAAGCGCAGCGCCCAGGTGACCGCGCTGGAGCGGGTCACGTTGTACGGTTTGCCGATTGTCGTCGGGCGTCGGGTCAATTACGGGCCGCTGGACCCGGCGCTGTCGCGGCAGATTTTTATTCGCCAGGCGCTGGTGCAAGGGGAATTTCACTGCAAAGCGCCGTTTTTCCAGCACAACCGGCAACTGCTCGAAGAACTGGCCGAGCTGGAAACCCGCGCCCGCCGCGATTTGGTCGCCGATGAAGAGGCGCTGTATCGCTTTTACGATGAGCGGATTCCCGAAGGGATTTACAGCGGGCCGAGTTTCGAGACTTGGCGGAAAAAGATCGAGCGCGAGCAGCCGCGCCTGCTGTTTCTCGACCGGGTGGTGTTATTGGCGGACGCCGGGCCAGTGGCCGATGGCGAGCGTTACCCGGATCATCTTGATCTTGACGGGTTGCAACTGCCGTTGCGTTACCGCTTCGCGCCGGGCGAGGACGATGACGGGGTGACGCTGACCGTGCCGCTGGCGGCGGTCAATCAGGTCGACCCGAAACGGCTGGACTGGCTGGTGCCCGGTTGGCAGGCGGAGCGGATGGCGGCGTTGCTGAAATCGCTGCCGAAAGCCGTGCGGCGGCATTTTGTCCCCGTTCCCAATTATGTGCGGGCCTTGCTGGAGGTGATTGAACCGGGCGAGCAGTCACTCATTGGGGCAATGACTGAGCAGTTACAACGGATGACGGGTGTTCAAATTCCTGATGAGGCGTGGAATGCCGAAGTTGTTCCCCCTCATTTGCGGATGCGGTTTCGGGTCATCGACGTGGCTGATCAGGAACTGGCGGTTGGACGGGACTGGGCGGAGATTCAACAACAACTGCGCGGCGCGGCCCGGCGCAGTTTCGCCGCGTTGCCGACTCCGGAATTTGAGCGGCAAGGCGTGCGCGACTGGGATTTCGGCGAGTTGCCGGAGGAGGTCAGTTTCGTTCGCAACGGTATTCAGTTGCGCGGCTATCCGGCGCTGGTTGCGGAAGCCGATGGAACGCTGGCGCTGCGCGTGCTGGATTCTTCAGCGCGGGCGGAAGCGGCGTTGCGAGCCGGATTGCGCCGATTGATCGCTTGGCGGTTGGGGACGGCGTTCAAGGCGCTGGGCCGGGATTTGCCGAACTTTCAGCGCATGACCCTGCATTACCTCGGTCTGGGCACTCAGGAGCAACTCCGCGAAGAGATGCTCGACGCCATGCTCGACCGGGCGTTTCTGCGTGATGAGCTGTTGCCGCACAACCGGGCGGGGTTCGAGGCGTTATTGGAGCGGGGCAAAACCCGGTTGCCGGCGGCGCGGGCGGAGATCGGCAAGATCGCGGCGGAAATTCTGCACGCCTATTACGAAACGCGGCAGTTGTTGAGTCAGGAGTCGTCGCCGGTGTGGGCTGAGGCGCTGGCTGATCTGCGCGAACAACTGGCGCATCTGGTTTATCCGGGCTTTCTGCGCCAGACCCCAGCGGAATGGCTGCTACACCTGCCGCGTTATTTGCGGGCGATGGCGGTGCGGCTGAACAAGCTTCGGCAAGCCCCAGACAAGGATCGGCAACGCAGCGGCGACCTTATACGGCTGTGGAATCAATATCAGCAGCAGGCGGCGCGCAACGCTGAACGGGAACAGCAAGACCCGGAGTTAATCCGCTTCCGCTGGCTGCTGGAAGAGTTGCGCGTGTCGCAGTTCGCCCAAGAGTTAAAAACCATTGCGCCGGTGTCGGTGAAGCGGCTGGAAGAGCAGTGGGGGCGAGTTCGGCGGGTATAGGGCCGTTACCCGCTGATCTGTTTAGGGTTTTTCTACTGGAACTTTGATGGAGCAAAGTGGCAAAATGGTAACGGAATTGAGGGTGTAGGACGAGGATGCAAGGGATATGGTGAAGGTGAAGAGAGGGCGTTTAGGGGGTATTTCGGGTGGGCTGAATGAATAAAGTCAGCCGGTTACGATGCTTTTTTAGATAAATTACCCCTTTGAGGTGGGATTGATGACACCTTTTAGGAGGTCTACTTCATGTTAGCCCATTTTCCCCATTGATTTTATTGAAGATTCCCCATAAAATCTTGGCAAAAACTTCAACTATCGGTTATGCAGCGTCGCTGCTGCGCCGCAGACGCATAACAAGTTGATGCGTCAGTGGCGTCAGTCAGTGACGCTGCACGAAGGGCTATAGTGGTTCAGCCAGCTTTTTATAAAGATTCAAACAGTTGTGGTGCGGGGACGGGCTAACCCGGCGCTGGAGCGTACACCGCTACGCGGCGACGCTCAGCTTGGTCGTTAGGCATTGAATGGAGGAAAATACCAATGGCGAATGAACTAACGGAAAGCATAATAATGCAAGCTCTTGATTGGCAGCAATTCCCGGCCTCTTGAAAAATCTTTATGAATCAATGTATTATAAATAGTGCTTCTTGGCTTAGAATTTGGTTTTTCTGGGGTCACTGGATTTAAATTTTGCCGATGATGAGGTGAAGATGAA
>Ga0209573_1000734_pt1 | contig 61121 bp, 50 predicted proteins | sample TNRBio252014_DNA_FD_185870 | JGI IMG/M metagenome (GOLD analysis project Ga0209573, IMG submission 185870) | Wastewater treatment Type I Accumulibacter community from EBPR Bioreactor in Madison, WI, USA - TNR Reactor_6/25/2014_ DNA (SPAdes)... | ecosystem: Engineered > Bioreactor > EBPR >...
CTGCTCGACTGCGGTGAGCAGCTTCCTGAGGACGGCATTCGTGCTGAGGGCCTTGCGCCGCAAGCAAAACCTCGTGGAGCTACACGCGCTTCCGCGTGCGGAGCGCCGGCGCGACGCCGGAGGCGGCGGCATACGCCAAGCGGTCGCCGAAGGTGAGTTCGCTCCTGAAGCCGTCGTCGGCGGCAAGGTGGACCGCCTCCTTCGCCTTCAGCCGCGGGTTGCCGCGGATCATGTGCGCCATCGGCTCCAGCGGCTTGCCTGCCGCCACGCGGACGTGGGTGAAGTCGAGGCCGGCGAGGCGGCCGATCGCGGCCAGCGCCGCCTCCGGGTTGCCGCAGAGCGTCTCGTAGTCGATCGCGATCGCCCGCTGCGTGCCCATCTCCCGGCGCAACCGGTCGGCGGCGCAATCGTAGGCGCGCCACCGGACCACGTGGCGAAAGGCGCGCCGGAGGCGCGGCGCCGGACCGGGCCCCGGCGGGTCGCCGGGCCGGCCGAACCGCCGCATCCGCGAGTTGAGCACGGCGTGGCCCTGCCGGCGCAGGTGCACCAGACGAAGGTCGATCCCCTCGGCGGCACGCGCCTGCCTCAGCGCATGCAGATCATGCGCGACGTCGACGATCAGCGCCGCCCCGCTCTCCGCCTGGATGGCGCGATAGAGGACACCGCGCCGCACGTCCGGTGAGCATGCACCGCCGGCTTCGCATCCACGCGCCACCGCCGTCCAGAAGCCGCACTCCGCGGCCGGTCTGCCGCAGGCGCAGAGCCTGCCCGCGCCGAGCTGCTTGGCGGGGAAATCGGCAAGCTCCCCGGCGACGAACACATCCCCATGCTGGCCGATCACGTAGCTGGCGATGGTCGTCCCGGAATTGGGGAAGCCGGCGAGGAGGAGAACCTTGGGCTGTGACAACGCGTGCTCGTCCTCGTAGCGGGCGGGTCTGGGTACTTCTCATGCTCTTTGGCGACCTGCTCGCACGAGCCGCCCGGCACCGAAGGTTCGCCGGCCTGGGCTGGAGCGCGGCGCGGCGGTCGCGCCCTCTACGTCTGCACCCAGGGCAGGCCGTCGACCTTCCACCCGGAGACGGTGCCGCGGTGGCGCCTGTCGTCGTGGTCGCCCTCGAAGCCGGTCGCGACGTTGTAGCACGGGCCGAAACCCGCGGCGGTGAGCGCAATGGCCGCGGCCCGCGAGCGCGCTCCCGAGCGGCAGATGAGCACGACCGGCGCGCCGGGGCTGAGCGCCCGGGCGACCTCGTCGACGAACCGCTCGTTGGGCTGCATGGCGGGAAAGTCGACCCAGGGAACGAGGACCGGCTTGCGCCCGATCGACGTCAGGTCGGGTATGCCGACGTACGCCCATTCCGCCGGCGTCCGCACGTCGACCAAAGCCGCCTGGGCGTCCGTGCTGAGCAGCTCCCACGCCTGCTTCGGGGTGATGTCGCCCGCGTAAGCCTGGTTCATCCCGTCACCTCCTTATCGGTCATGTCCCCGCCCGTTCCATCGGCCGTCTTCACCCGCCGGTCGAGGACGGCGAGCATCTCCGAAAGCGTCGTCAACTTCCGCCGAGGCGCCGGCGCCCGGGCGGCCGCGACCTCGGCCACGTCGATCGCCTGCCAGTCGGCGAAGCTCACCGGCCGCACGCCTCGCACCGCGAGCAGGTGCGCCAGGGCCTGCCGCCCCGGCTTGGTCCCCACCGCCACGTCGGCGTGGATTTGCGCCGCGCAGGCCTCGCCGTCCGGGCGGTTGCTGGAGATCACGCCGACCGGTCCACGCTTGGCCCAGCCGACGACGTAGAGCCCGGGCTCGATCCGCCCGTCGGCGTTGGGGATCAGCCCGCGCGCCGTGTCGAAGGGCAGGCCCGGGATCGGCTGGCACAGGTAGCCGATGGCGGTGACGACGGTGCGGCAGGGAACATCGCTGAAGCGCCCGGTGCCGACGATCCGGCCCTCGCACGGCGCCGTCGCCTCCAGGCGGATGCCGCTCGCCGCGCCGTCGCCGAGCATCGCCGTAGGCGCGGAGAAGAAGCGGAAGCGGATGCGCTTCGGCTTCTCCGTGCCGGCGTGGCCGGCGAAGCGGCGGAACAGCGCAAGGTTCTTCTCGACCCGCCGCCGCTCTCGCTCGTCGTCGACGGCGGCGGCGACGGTGACGGCCTCGGGCAGGTCCGCCGGATCGGCGATCGCCACCGCCTCGTCGAGTTCCAGCAGCTCGCGCAACTCGACGTTGGCGAAGCGCGCCTCGGCCGGGCCGCGGCGGCCGACGACCACCACCTCCTCGACGCCGGCACTGCGCACCGTCGCCACCGCGTAATCCGGCGTGTCCGAGGCCAGGAGCTCGGCTTGCGACATCACCAGGATGCGGGCGACGTCGAGGGCGACGTTGCCATTGCCGACGACCACTGCCACCGGCCCGGCGACGATGGGGTTCAGGTCACGGAAGTCGGGATGGCCGTTGTACCAGCCGACGAACAGCGACGAGCCGTAGACGCCCTGCCGGTTCTCGCCGGGGATGCCGAGCGCCCGGTCGCGGGGCGAACCCACCGCCAGGACCACCGCGTCGTAGAGGCCGCGCAGTTCGTCCAGGCCGACGTCGCGGCCGACCTCGACGTTGCCGAAGAACTGCACCGCGTGCTCCAGCGCCATGCGCTCGAACTTGCGCGCGACCTTCTTGGTGGACTGGTGGTCGGGGGCGACACCGGCGCGGATCAGCCCGTAGGGCGTCGGCAGCCGCTCGATGACGTCGATTTCCACGTCGCGGGCGGCGCCATCGGCGAGAAGCGCCTCGACGGTGTAGAACGCGGCTGGGCCGGCGCCGACGATGGCGACGCTGAGCGGCATCGCGATGCGCTGGCGCCGCCGCCGCTCACGCCTCTCCGGCCGGAGCCGGCGCGGTCCCTTCGCCCGGAGCCGACACCACCCAGGTGTCGCCGCGCCTCAGCACCTTGTTCAGGGCCTCCGCCGTGGCCACGGGCCGCGGCGCCTGGCCGCGGCGCTCGCCGAAGCTCGGCTGCGGGTTGGCGTAGAGCACGCCCAGGGCCACCGGCATCTCCGGCGGCTGCATCGCCGCGAGGAGGCTTGCCAGCGTCCGGTTGGTCTCGTCGTGGACCAGGACCTCGGCGGCCCCGGACCCGCCCTCGCCGATCTCGACGACCTCGAGGCTGAGGTCGCGGTGGTTCAGCCGCAACCCCTTCCGCCCGCCGGCGAACACCAGCGGCTTGCCGTGCTCGACCAGCAGCTGTTGCTGCTCGGCGGCGTTGCGGCCGGTGAACTCGGCGAACACCTCGTCGTTGTAGACGATGCAGTTCTGGTAGATTTCGACGAACGAAGCGCCGCGGTGCGCCTGGGCCGCCTTCAGCACGGCGATCAGGTGCTTCTGCTGGGTGTCGATGGCGCGGGCGATGAAGCGCGCGCCGGCGCCCAGCGCGAACTGCACCGGCGAGACCGGATCCTCGATGGAGCCGCCGGGCGACGACGGCGAGCGGGTGCCGACGCGCGATGTCGGCGAATACTGGCCCTTGGTCAGGCCGTAGATCTCGTTGTTGAACAGCAGGATCTGCAGGTCGACATTGCGCCGGAGCACGTGCAGCATGTGGTTGCCGCCGATGGACAGGCCGTCGCCGTCACCGGTGACGACCCAGACGTCGAGCTCCGGGTTGGTCATCTTGACGCCGGTGGCGATCGCCGGAGCCCGCCCGTGGATCGTGTGGAAGCCGTAGGTCGCCATGTAGTACGGGAACCGGGACGAGCAGCCGATGCCGGAGACGAAGACCGTCTTTTCCGGCCTCGCCCCAAGGTCGGCCAGCGCCTTTTGCACCGCCTTCAGGATGGCGTAGTCGCCGCAGCCGGGGCACCAGCGGACCTCCTGGTCGGAGGCGAAGTCGCTGGGCTTCAGCGGCGTAGGGGAGACGGGTGAGGCGACGGGGGCGACGACGTTCATGCTCTCTTCTCCAGCCGCTCGAGGATCGCGTGCTGGATCTCCTCGATCTTGAAAGGAAGTCCGGTCACCTTGGTCAGCGGCTCCGCCGGCAGCAGGTAACGGGCGCGCAGCAGGGTCACGAGCTGGCCGGCGTTCATCTCCGGGACCAGCACCCGGTCGTAGCCGGTGAGGAGCTCGCCCAGGTTGGCCGGGAACGGGTTGAGGTGGCGCAGGTGGATGTGGGCGACGTCGTGGCCGCGCTCGCGCAACACCAGCACGGCCCGGCTGATCGGCCCGTAGGTCGAGCCCCAGCCGACGACCGCGAGCGGGCCGCGGTCGTTGCCGAGCTCCGGCCGCTGCGGCGGGATGTCGCCGGCGATGCCCTCGATCCTGGCGGCGCGGGCGTCGACCATGCGCTGGTGGTTTTTCGGGTCGTAGGAGATGTGCCCGGTGGCCTCGCCCTTCTCGATGCCGCCGATCCGGTGCTCCAGGCCCGGCGTTCCCGGCGGCGCCCATGGCCTCGCGCCCGTCTCCGGATCGCGCGCATAGGGGAGGAAATCCCGCTCCCCGTCATGCGGCTCGGCGAAGCGGACGGGGAAGCCCGGCAGTCCGTCCACTTCGGGGATCCGCCACGGCTGGGCGGCGTTGGCGATGTAGCCGTCGGAGAGCAGCATCACCGGGGTCATGTAGCGGCTGGCGAGACGCACCGCCTCTACCGCCGTGTCGAAGCAGTCAGAGGGCGAGCGCGCGGCCAGCACGACCACCGGGCTCTCGCCGTGCCGGCCGAACATGGCGAGGTTCAGGTCCGACTGCTCGGTCTTGGTCGGCATGCCGGTCGACGGCCCCGCCCTCTGGGTGTCGATCACGATCAACGGCAGCTCCGCGGCGACGGCGAGGCCGATGGCCTCGGCCTTCAGCGCGATGCCCGGCCCCGAGCTGGAGGTGACGCCGAGCGCGCCGGCATAGGAGCCGCCGATGGCGGCACAGACCGCGGCGATCTCGTCTTCCGCCTGCAGCGTCTCGACCCCCGCCTCGCGGTTGGCCGTGAGGATGTGCAGGACCGGCGAGGCCGGGGTGATGGGGTAGGAGCTGAAGAACAGCCGCAAGCCCGCAAGATGCGCGCCGGTCATCAGCCCCCAGGCCAGCGCCTCGCTGCCCGTCACCGTGCGGTAGAGCCCGGGCGCGATCGGCGCCGGCGGCAGGACCGTGCCGACCAGGTCGCCGCTGAGCTCCGCGGTTTCGCCGTAGGCGTGGCCGGCGTTCAGCGCGGCGACGTTGGCCTCGGCGATCGGCGTGTCGCCGTAGCGCTGCTTCATCCAGGCGATGGTCGCGTCGCGCTCGCGGCCGTACATCCAGTAGACCAGCCCCAGGGTCCACATGTTCTTGCAGCGGAGCGCGTCCTTCTGCGACAGCCCGAGCGGCTTCACCGCCTCGAGCGTCAGCGCCGAGATGTCGATCTCGATCCGCCTGAAGGCGTCGAGGGAGCCGTCGGCGCGCGGATCGCCGACGTAGCCGGCCTTGCGCAGCGTCCGCTCGGAGAACGAGCCGGTGTCGAGGATCAAGATCCCGCCGGTGCGGAGGTTGGGGAGTTCGACCTTCAGCGCCGCCGGGTTCATCGCCACCAGCACGTCCGGGGCGTCCCCCGGCGTCTTGATGGACCGGCCGCCGAAGTTGATCTGGAATGCCGAGACGCCGTAGGTCGTTCCGGTCGGCGCGCGGATCTCGGCGGGGAAGTCTGGGAAGGTGGCGAGGTCGTTGCCGGCCAATGCCGTCGCCGCCGCGAACTTCGCGCCCAGCACCTGAATGCCGTCGCCGGAGTCGCCGGCGAAGCGGACGACGACGGATTCCAGCTCCTGGCGCGCCGGTTGACGCGCTTGCGGCTTGGCGCTCTTCGTCGAGAGAATGTTCATCGCTACCCTAGAGGACCGGCCGACCGCGCGTCACCGTCCGCGAGCGCGGGTGAATCTCGAACCATATGGTTATGCCGGCGATCATGATGCAACATGCGTGTTGTGACAACGCCGCCGTACCTTCTATGGTCGCCGCTGCGCGTGCCATGACCGGAGTTCCGCCGCAGGTGCCTTGGCCTTCGGAGCGATTGCGCGCCGACATTTCCAGGCCGCGGGGGAGAATGACGGACAGGACGCATCACCTCGAGGAGCTTGCCGCCAGGCTTCTCGACCGGGCCAGCGCCGCCGGCGCCGGCGACGCCGACGTGATGGTGGTCGACAGCACCTCGATCTCGGTGTCGTGCCGGCTGGGCAAGACTGAGACGCTGGAGCGGGCGGAAAGCGTCGAAGCCGGCCTGCGGGTCTTCATCGGCAAGCGCCAGGCGATGGCCGCCTCGTCCGACCTCTCCGCCGACGGCATGGCGGCGCTGGTCGAGAGATCGCTGGCAATGGCCCGCGAGGTCCCCGAGGACCCCTTCTGCGGCCTGGCCGACGCGGCCCAGGTCTGCCGGCAGCCGCCGGAGATCGAGAGCTTCGATCCCACCGAGCACACGGCGGAAGGCCTGCGCGACGCCGCGCTCGCCGCCGAGGACGCCGCCCGGGCCGTTCCCGGCGTCACCAACTCCGAGGGCGCCGAGGCCTCCTGGGGCAGGAGCGCCGTCGCCATCGCCGCCAGCAACGGCTTCGCCGCCGCCTACCAGCGGAGCTGGAACAGCCTTTCGGCCTCCGTTCTGGCCGCCGGCGACGGCGGGATGGAGCGCGACTACGACTATACCGCCGCCGTCTACGCCGCCGACCTGCGCCCGCCCGAGGCGGTGGGCCGGACCGCCGGCGAACGCACCGTGCGCCGGCTGAACCCGCGCAAGGCGGGCTCGGCCAGGGTGCCGGTGGTCTACGAGCCCCGCGCGGCGCGCTCGCTGATCGGCCACCTGGCCGGCGCCATCAACGGCACCGCCATCGCCCGGGGCACCAGCTTCCTCAAGGACAGGATGGGCCAGCGCCTGTTCCCCGCCGGCATCGACGTCGTCGACGACCCGCTCAGGCCCCGCGGCCTGAAGTCGCGGCCGGTCGACCACGAGGGGATCGGCACCGCCCCCATCGCCGTAATCAGCGACGGGGTGCTGTGCTCGTGGCTGCTCGACCTCCGCTCGGCGCGGCAACTGGGGCTCCCCACCACCGGCCACGGCCTGCGCGGGACGACGTCGCCGCCCTCGCCGGGGTCCAGCAACCTCTACCTGACGCCGGGCGCGGACGGTCCGGAGAGCCTGATCGCCGGGATCGCACAGGGCCTTTACGTGACCGAGCTCATCGGCTTCGGTATCAATTCGGTCACCGGCGACTACAGTCGCGGCGCCAGCGGCTTCTGGATCGAGAACGGAGAGCTCACCTATCCGGTCAACGAGATCACCATCGCCGGCAACCTCGTCGACATGTTCGCCAACTTGACCCGGGCCGACGACCTGGAGTTCAGGTACGGGACCGATGCCCCGACGGTGCGCATTGACGGCATGACCGTCGCGGGGCGATGAGAGAGAGGCAGGACGCGAGGGTAACCGGGAGGGCGGCCGGAAGAGCGGTTGGGCGCGGCGGAGACACCGATCATTCGTGAGGGTGTAATACCGGGGGAAATGCAGGAATGACGACCTTCGAGCAGCTGGAGAGGGTGCTCGTGATAGCGCCGCACGCCGACGACGAGGTTCTCGGCTGCGGCGGCCTTCTCGCCAGGCTGGCCGACGCCCGGGGCCACGCGCACGTGGTGTTGATGTCGGTCGACGGGTTCCACCACTACGGTCTGAGCGGCGGCACGACCTTCGAGGAGCGGGTGAAGGAGATCGAGGCGGTGGCCGCTTTGCTCGACTTCACCTGGGAGATCCTTTATCCGAACCAGGACATGATCGAGAAGCTCGACACGGTGCCGAAACGGGACCTCGTCGATCGCTTCGAGAAGATCTACAATGAGCACAAACCCGAACTGCTGCTGCTGCCGAGCTTCATCGACTACGACCAGGACCATCGCCGCACCTTCGAAACGGCCTTCGCCGCGGCCCGGCCGATCTCGCCACGGTTCGGCAAGTGGCTCATCCCGACGGTGCTGGCCTACGAGCAGAACAAGCTGAACTTCGCCTGGCAGGACCTGCCGAAGTGCCCGGTCTACCTCGACATCTCCGACCACATCGACAAGAAGATCGCCGCCATCGAGGCGTACGCGACGCAGTTGCGGCCCGTCCCGCACGTGCGCAGCATCGACGGCGTCCGGGCGCTGGCGCGGATCCGCGGCGCCGACATCGGCGTGGACTACGCCGAGGCGTTCCAGGTCTTCAGGGCCGTGCTTTGAGCGCAAGGCTCGGCCCGGACGAGCGCTTGCCGGCGCCGCGCCGCCGCCTTGCGACCAGGGAACGATGCCGATGAACACGGCGCCGGATCCGGAAATGGTGCCGGAAACGGGGCCGGAAGCTTCGCAGGCCGCACTGGGCCCGCGGCCGCGCGTCAGCATCGGCCTGCCCGTCTACAACGGCGAGAACTACATGGCCGCGGCGATCGAGGGCGTGCTGAACCAGACGTTCAGCGACCTCGAGCTGATCGTCTGCGACGACGCGTCCACCGACCGCACCGCGGAGATCTGCCGGGAGTACATGGCCCGGGACAACCGGATCCGCTATCACCGCAACGAGCGCAACCGCGGGGCCGCGCCCAACTACAACAACCTCGTCCGCATGGCCCGCGGCGAGTACTTCAAGTGGATCGCCCACGACGACGTCATCACCCCGGACTACCTGGCGAAGACGGTGGACGCGCTGGACCGCCGGCCGGAAGCCGTCCTCGCCCATTCGCGGATCCGGGTCATCGACAAGGACGCGCAGGAGCTCACCGTCTACGAGAACGCCCTGCCGCCGACCGCCGGCGGCCAGCAGTCGCAGCGCTTCGCCGGCGTCGTCCTCGACCGCTACGCCCACCACGCCTTCTTCGGCCTGATCCGCGTCGACGCGCTCCGCAAGACCCCGCTGCACAAGAGCTACGCCGGGGGCGACCGGGCGCTGGTGGTGTTCCTCGCCCTGCTCGGGCCCTTCGTCCATATCCCCGAGCCGCTCTACTGGCAGCGCCACCATCCCGACCGCTACTACGTCAAGGTCTCGGCCCGCGAGCGGGCGGCGTGGCACGACCGCGAGAACACCATGATCGTCGCCTCGCCGCTGTGGCACCTCTACCGCGAGCTGATCTGGGGCGTTCGCACCTACGTCCCCGACCGCGACGAGCGGATGCGCTGCTATCGCCACCTGGCGCACTGGTGGTCCTTCGACCTCAACGGCGTGCGCGTCGCCGTCGAGCTGGTCGAGCCGATGGCGCCGTGGGCGAGCTCCGTGGCGCTCCGCGTCAAGCGCTTCTTCGCCGGCTCCAAGGACGAGGCGCTGAGCGCCGAGGAACACCGGAAGTAAAAGAGCCGTTCGCTCAATGCTCTTGGTCACTCCCGCCGTCGTAGCCGAAGGCGGCCAGCGACGGCGCCAGGATCGGCAGCACGTCGGCGAAGGCGGCGCGGTAGTTCCGCCAGCGGCCGACCGAGCGGGCGTAGATCGGCTGGACGACCTGGTGGTAGCTGGGGGTGGCGATGGCCCTGGTCTTCGCCCGCTCGGCGTAGGTCAGCACCGCGTCGTCCCAGGGCAGGCCGAGGAAGGCCAGCATCCGCCGGGTCTCGCCCTCGAAGTCGGCGATCAGGTCCTCGTAGCGGATGCGATGGACGGACAGCGGAAGCACCCGCTCGTACTGCCGCCAGAGGTCCATCACCGAGGCGTAGAAGGCGGCGCTGCCCGCCAGCGTCTCGAACTGCACCATCGCCGGGTTCGGCTTGAACGCCTGCATGAAGCCGCTCAAGACCACGTCGCAGGGGTGGCGCAGCGCCAGCAGCAGCTTCGCGTTCGGAAACAGCCGGGCGATCAGCCCGGCGTCGATGGTGTTGAGCGGCATCTTGTCCACCAGCCGCACCCCGTCCGGCACGCTGACCCATCGCCCGGCCTCGCCGAGGTAGAGCCGGCGCAGCCGCAGGACGTCTTCGGCCCCGAGCGTTGCCAGTGCCTCCGGGTAGCCGCCGGGCATGGCGGCGACGGCATGGCGAACGGCGTCCAGCGCCGGCTTCTCCTCCATGGTCGCAAGTCTCGGGTGGGCGTCGAGGATCTGGTCGAGGAGGGTGGTTCCCGACCGCGGGAAGCCGATCAGAAAGACGGGGTCCCGGCCATCCGCCGGCACCGGCGGCGTCCACGACGCGACCCACGCGGGCGTGAAGCGTTCGCGCAGGCGGGCGACCAGGCCCGGCATGGCGGCACGGTCCACCGCCTTCGCCTGCGGGCTCTCGGCGGCGGCGGCGTTCGCCCGGCAGTAGGCGCGGTAGGCCTCGTCGAAGGCGGCGAGGCGGTCGAGGCCGGCGCCGAGCTCGAAGGCCACGTGGGCGCGGCCGTCGGCATCGAGGCTGCCCGTGTCCAGCGCCCGCAGCCGGGCCAGGCCGGCCTCGGCGCGGCCGAGCCGGCGCTCGCAGCGGGCCGCGGCGACCGCGGCGCGGACGTGTCCGCCCGGCAGGGCAAGCGCCCGCTCCGCCGTCGCCAGCGCCTCCTCCAGCCGCCCGGCGCGTTCCTGGAGCGCCGCCAGCGCCGCCAGCGTCTCCCCGTCCTCCGGAGCCAGGGCGAGGGCCTTGCGGAAGCTGGCCTCGGCGTCGGCGGTGGCGCCGCTTTCGGCCAGGGCGTCGCCGAGAAAGCGCCACGCCTTGGCGTACTCCGGGCGGAGCTTCAGCGCCGCCCGGTAGGCCTCGGCGGCTGCGGCCAGGGCATCGAGCCCGTGCAGCGCCCGGCCCTTGTTGCAGAACGCCTCGGCGTTGTCGGGGGCGAGCGCCAGCGCCCGGTCGTAGCTCGCCACCGCCTCGGTCAGCCGCCCGGCCTTCTGCTCGGCGTTGCCGAGGTTGTTGAAGGCCTCGGCCATCGCCGGATCGCGCTCCAGCGCCGCGCGGAAACACTCGGCCGCCCCCTCGGCGTCGCCTTGCGCCAGCAGGACCAGGCCGAGGCTGTTGCGATAGGCGGCGTTGCCGCCGTCGATGGCGATGGCGCGCTCGATCAGGTCCTGCGCCTGGCCCTGGTCGCCCTGCTGATGCCGCACCAGGCCGAGTAGATGCAGGGCATGGACGTAGCCGACATCGAGCTTGAGGATGCGCTTGTAGGCGCGGGCCGCCTGTGTCAGCCGGCCATGACGGTGATGGTCGAGGCCTTCCGTCAGGAGCTCGACGGCGAGGATCCGCGGGCTGCGCCCCGAGCGCGCGGATGGCGGCGCCGGCCTCACCACGACCGCTCCCGCAGGGCTTCGCCCACGGCGTCGATCACGCTCGGCCAGTCGGCGGGGCTCGGCTGGCGGAACAGCCGCATGGTCGAGTACCACGGCGTGTCGGTCCGCTCGCGGAGCCAGCGCCACTCGCCGACGAAGGGCAGCAGCAGCCATACCGGCTTCGCCAGCGCGCCGGCGAGATGGGCGACGGCGGTATCCACCGAGATCACCAGGTCGAGTTCGGCGACGATCGCGGCGGTGTCGGCGAAATCTTCGATCACGCCGGGCGAGACCAGCACGCCGTCCGGCAGCTCGGCGGCTTCGGCCGCAGCATGACCCACCTGCAGATCGACGAAGGAGACGCCCGCGACGGCCAGGAGCGGCGCCAGCAGACGGGCAGGGAGCGAGCGGTTGCGGTCGTTGCCGTGGTTGGGATTGCCGGCCCAGACCAGGCCGACCCGCGGCCGTGGGACGTGCGCCAGGCGCTCGCGCCAGAGCGACCGCAGCTCCTCGTCGGCGGCAAGGTAAGGGACCGTCGCCGGGATGCTCTCCAGCGTCGTCGCGAGGAGCAGGGGCAGGCTCATCAGCGGCGCATGCACGGCGAAGCCGGGGAGCGGCTCCCCCTTGCGCACGATCGTCTCCGGCGCTGGCATGAGCGAGGCGAAGAGCCGAGCCAGCGGCGGCTGGCATTCCAGGATCACCCGGCCGCCCCGGGCGGCGAGGATCGGCACGTAGCGGACGAACTGGATCGCCGAGCCCAGACCCTGCTCGGCGTGGACCAGGATCGTTCGCCCGTCGAGCTCCGAGCCGTCCCAGGCCGGCTTCGCGAAGTCGCGCGGCCGCGTCGTGAAGCCGGGCACCCGCCAGCGCCACTCGTACTCCCGCCAGCCCTCCTCCATCCGCCCCATGAGCAACAGCAGCGTCGCCCGGTTGGCCCGGGTCGTCGCGTGGTTCGGATCGAGCGCCAGCGCCCGGTCGTAGGTTTCGAGCGCCGCGTCGTAGGCGCCCTGCTCGTGGCGGATCAGCCCCAGCGTGCACAGCGCGCCGACGTAGTCCGGGCGGAGTGCCAGCGCCCGCTCCGCCGCCGCCTGGGCCGCGGCCAGGTCGCCGCTCCGCCTCAAGGCCGCGGCCAGGTTGGCGTGCGCCTCGGCATAGGCCGGCTTGAGCGCGATCGCGCGCCCGTAGGCGGCGATGGCGCCGGCGATGTCGCCGGCACGCGTCCGGGCGTTGCCGAGGTTGTTGTGAGCCTCGGGCAGCGCCGGATCGAGGCCTGTGGCGCGCACGAACGCCGCCTCGGCCTCCGCGACCTGGCCCTGGGCGAGGAGGGCGAGGCCCAAGGAGTTGGCGTAGGCCGCCTTCGCCGGACCGACGCGGAGGGCGTGCTCGACGAGGCGGACAGCCTCCGCTTGGTTACCGCGCTGGTGGGCGACGAGGCCGAGGAGATGCAGGGCGTCGGGGTGATTGGGCGATCGGAGGAGGATGTCGCGGTAGATCGGCTCGGCCAAGTCCAGCCGGCCGCGGCCGTGGGCGGCGACCGCCTCGGCGAGGCTCGCCTGCAGCGATCCGGCGCCCGCGCGGGTCTGGCGCGCGCCCTTCTGCTTCATGATCCGCGGCCGTGGTTGCTCATCGCGCCGCGACTGTATGGGGCGCGGGCTCGCCTGCCAACGGCCGCGCTCAGGGCCTCGTCAGGGCCGGCGGCGGCGAAGCAGGACGTAGAGCGCGCCCTCGCCCCCGTCCGCCGGAACGGCGTGGCTGAAGGCCAGGATCCGTGCCCGGTTGGCCGGCTGGTTGAGCCAGTGCGGGACGTTGGTCCGGAGCACGCCGACCGAGCCGTCGGAGCGGTAGCCCTTGCCGGTGATGACCAGCACGCAGCGCCTGCCCGCCCCGTGCGCCGAGGCGATGAAGCCGCAGAGCGCCGCGTACGCCTCGCTCTGGGTCATGTTGTGCAGGTCGATTCGCCGCTCGGGCGGGATTTGGCCGCGGCGGAGCTTCGCCAGCGTCCGCTTGTCGAGCCCGCCCGCTTGGCCCGGGAGGAGGTCTGCCGGCGGCGCCAGCGCCACCCGGACCGGCGGCGGCGCCAGCAGCGGCCTCTCCACCGGCCTGGGCTTCGTCGGCTCAGGCTCGACCGGCGCGGGCGCAGTCGCCGTTTGCACAGGCGCCGGCGGCGGCGGAGGCTCGCGCCGCTTCAGCGGCCGGACCTCACGCGTCAGCCTGTCCCACAGCGCCCGGTCCCCGTTCCTGTCCCCGCCCCCGTCTCCCTCACCCGCCGGCATCGCTCCGTCCAACGATGATGATGTGCAGCCGCCTGGGCCCGTGGGCGCCGAGCAGCAGCGTCTGCTCGATGTCGGCGGTGCGCGACGGGCCGGTGATCCAGTTCACCGCCCGCGGCATGACGCCGGCGCCCCGCTGTGCCCGGAGCCGCGCCCAAGCCTCCTCATAGCTGCCGACGACCCGATCGGCAAACAAGAAGGCGATGTGCACGTCGGGGAGGAAGTTCAGCGTCGTCGGGCTCTCCGGCCCGGAGAGCAGCATCAGCGTGCCGGTTTCGGCGATGCCGGCAAAGCTGCCGGTGAACGACACCGGGTCGTGGTCGCCGGCCTTCCCAGCCGAGACCTGCAGCAGCGGCTCTTGCGCCCAGGGGATCTCGGCCAGGTCCGGATCCGGTGCGGCCTTGACGGCGGATGGCAGGTTCGCGGCCTGCAGATAGGCCCGCACCCGCGGCGGCACCTCGTCGAGACCGGCGATCCGTTCGGTCGTGGCGTTCACCCGCTCGGCCTCGAAGATGAACTGCGCCGCCGCAGCCTCGCCGCGCACCGATCCGCGGGCGGGAATGACGGACGCCTTCGGCTGGGCCAGCCGTGCCGCGACCGTGGCGGCGGCGACGTCGGCCGGCTCGCGGCGGTCGAGCGAGCGGCGAACCGCGGCCAGCATGCCCTCGCGGCTGCCGGTCATGCCCGCCGGCCCCGGCGCGCGGACCACTGCTGCTGGAAGGTGCCGCCCTGTGGCGCCGGCAGGTCCCGCGACCCGGTCCAGCCGCCGGCGAAGGGCAGCGAGCGGAAGCGCCCGCCGTTGCGCCTGAGCCGCCCGAGCCGGCCGAGGACACCGACGCCGATCGCCATCGCCCAGCGGTAGAGCGCCGGCCGGCGGGCGAGGAAGGCCCAGCCGGAGAGCCCGTAGCGGTAGGCTGCGGGCGACTGCCGCGCCGCGTGCTGACGCTCGCGCAACTGCCGCAGCATCCGCGGCAAGGGGATCTGCATCGGGCAGACCTCCTCGCAGCGGCCGCACAGGGTCGAGGCGTTGGGCAGGTTGCCGGCCTCCTCCATGCCGATCAGGTTCGGGATCAGTACCGCCCCCATCGGCCCGGAGTAGACCCAGCCGTAGGCATGGCCGCCGACCGCGGCATAGATCGGGCAGTGGTTGATGCAGGCACCGCAGCGGATGCAGCGGAGCATCTCGCGGAACTCGTTGCCCAGCATCTGGCTTCGGCCGTTGTCGAGCAGCAGCACGTGCAACTCGGCCGGTCCGTCGAGGTCTTCGGCGCGCTTCGGCCCGGTCGAGAACGTGGTGTAGACCGACATGTCCTGGCCGGTCGCCGAGCGGGCGAGGACGCGGAGGATGGTGGTCGCGTCCTCCAGCGTCGGGACGACCTTTTCGATGCTGGCGATGACGATCTGCACCCGGGGCAGCGTCTGGGTCAGGTCGCCGTTGCCCTCGTTGGTCACCAGCACGAACGATCCGGTTTCGGCGATGAGCAGGTTGGCGCCGGTGATCCCGACCTCGGCGGCGAGGAACTCCTGGCGCAGCACGGCGCGGGCCTCCGCCAGCAGCACCTCCGGCTCCTCCAGCGGGCGGGCTTCGGGATAGTTGCGGTGGTGGGTGCGGAAGGCGTCGGCCACCTGGTCCTTGGACAGGTGCACGGCCGGGGCGATGATGTGGCTGGGCGGCTCGTGGCGAAGCTGGATGATGTACTCGCCGAGGTCGGTTTCGACGGGGCGGAAGCCCTCCTTCTCCAGGAACTCGTTGACCCCGATCTCCTCGCCGATCATCGACTTGCCTTTGGCGACGGTCCGGGCGCCGGCGTCGCGGCAGATCTGCACGATCGCCTGGCGCGCGGCTTCGGCATCCGCGCACCAGTGGACGTGGGTGCCGTTGGCCTCGGCCTTTTCCGTGTAGCGCTCGAGGTAGAGGTCGAGGTGGGCGAGGGTGTGGTCCTTGATCTCCCGCGCCGCCTGGCTCAGCGCGTCGAACTCCGGCATCCGGTCGATGGCCAGGCGCCGCTTGACGGGAAACCCCGCCTTGAAGCGGCCGAGCGACTGCTGCAGCTTGGCGTCGTGAAGGGCGCGGTGGGCGTTCTCGACGAACGAGTGGGCAGTGGAGTCCACGGGCTTCCTCCCTCAGGGTCCTGGGCCGGGTTCACCCGGCCTCATGGTCGTTCGCTACTCGCCGCAGGTGGCGTCAGGCGGGCTCGCGCACAGCCGGCGCCGAAGCCGCCGCCGGAACCGCCTCTGCCTCGCCGATGGGTGGCGCGTCGGCGACCGTCCCGGCCAGCACCTCGGCAACGTGGCGGACCTCGACGCGGCTTCCCCGGCGCTGCAGCCGCCCCGCCATGTTCATCAGGCAGCCCATGTCGCCGCCGACGAGCATGTCGGCTCCGGTCGCCAGGATCGCGTCGACCTTGACGTCGACCATCTTCTCCGAAACTTCCGGATACTTGACGCAGAACAGTCCGCCGAAACCGCAGCAGGCCTCGGCCTCGGCCATCTCGCGCAGCTCGAGGCCCTGAATGCCGGAGAGCAGCTCGCGGGGCTGGGCGCGGATCTTGAGCTCGCGCAGGCCGGAGCAAGAGTCGTGATACGCGGTCACCGCATCGAGCGCGCCCGAAATTGGCCCGGTCTTGCGCACCTCGGCGAGGAAGGTGGTGAGTTCGTAGGTCCGCCGCGCCAGGTCGCGCGCGCGGTCCAGCCAGACCGGATCGTTCGCGAACATCTCCGGGTAGTGCACCCGGATGGTGCCGCCGCACGAGCCCGACGGCAGGACGACGTAGTCGAAGCCGGCAAAGGCCTCGATGACCCCCCGCGCCAGGGCCCTGGCGTCCTTGCTGTCGCCGGAGTTGTAGGCGGGCTGGCCGCAGCAGGTCTGCGCCGCCGGCACGACGACGTCGCAGCCCGCGTCCTCCAGGAGCTTCACCGCGGCGAAGCCGACCGCGGGGCGCATCAAGTCGACGAGGCAGGTGACGAACAGCGCGACGGTGGGTCGAGGTTGCGACATTCTTCGAGAATGGGCCGCATTCTCGGCCGCGACAACATCAATCTGCAGCCGTCTCCGGCACTTGCACGGATTGGCGGCCACCGCCGCAATGCCGGCGACGGGCGCCGCGGCGAAACCTTCACCGAGCCCCCGCCGTCACCGGGGCGCTGCTCTGAGTTGCTCGCGGCCACCGAACACGCGGCGGCGCCAGGTCCGGTCCAGCCGCCGTGCGACTTAAAGGCCGGGGCCGGCGGCGGAACCCGGCAGATGCTTGATAGGACCGGACCCGCCGTCCCTTCATCTCTTACCTCTCCCGGCGGGCGCATCGCTTGCCGCCGCCCTGAACCGGAAGAGCCCTACCGCAGGTATTCCTCGTCGTCGCCGATCTTGCCCGGGCCGTCGAGGACGTAGATCCCGGCGGAGTTGCCGCGCACCGTGAACGACAGGGCGCCGTCGCCGACGCCGACCTCGCGCCCCGTCACCGCGTCGCGGTAGGTGCCGTTGCGCACGCCGCCGACGCTCGCCCCCTGGTCGCCGCCGATGGCGAGGCCGATCACGGCGTAGCTCTCCCCCTCGTTCCAGTCGCGGACGAAGCTCATGCCTCCGCCCCACTCCTGCACCTGGCTCATGGTCGCCTTCTGCAGCGCCGGGATGGCGCGGCGGATCATGTTGAGCCGGCGGATGTGGCGGTAGAGGGGATGCGCCTGGGTCTCGCCGATCCGCTCGTCGCTCAGGTGGTCGCCGAAGTAGGCGCGCCCGGTGGTGTCCAGGGTGTCGTCGTTGCCGATGACGTCCTGGGGCGCGCCCTTCATGAACTCGATCTCCTCGCCGTAGTAGAGGCAGGGGATGCCCCGCGCGGTCCAGAGCAGGTTGTAGGTGGCCGCGGCCATCCACTGGTCGCCGCGAAAGCGGTAGCGGAAGTCGTTGTCCGGGCCGACGTCGTGGTTCTGCAGGAACGTGACCAGCGTCGTCGGATCGCCGTAGATCCAGTCCATCGATAGGATCTGGCCGGTGCCGCCGTACGTGCCGCGGCTCACCGTATCGCGGAAGGTGGAGAACAGGCCGAAGTCGAGCACGGCGAAGCCGGAGTCGCCGCCGGAGTTTGGGTCGCGCGGGTCGTTGCCGAGCCGGGTGTACCACCAGGGGCGGATCGGCGACGGGCCGTTGTCGCCGCCGCCGAGGTCGCCCCAGCCGTAGCCCTTGACTAGGTTCTCGCCGAAGACGAACAGGCCCGGCTTGTGCGCCTTCCAGGCGTCGACGTACTCGAGCAGGTTGCCGCGCTCGACGTGCTTGACCGTGTCGATGCGCAAGGCGTCCACGCCCATGTCGAGGTAGCGGTTGATCGCGCCGATGACGTAATCCTTGACGTTCTGCCGCTCGGTCGCGAGGTCGATGCAGTCGCCGGCGATGTGCTTGGTCTGCAACGGATGCGCGCTTTCCCAGTCGCCGCCGGCGATGAAGCCGTCCTGGTGGTACCACTCCGGGTCCAGCGTGCCGGCGTCGATGCCGAAGAAGCGCCCCGGGTTGTAGCCGGCCTGCGGCACGGTGGCGCCGGTGCGGGGATCGACCAGCGGCTCGACGCCGTCGGGATCGCGGTCGTGCCGCTCGCGGTACCAGTCCGGCGCCAGCGGGTTGTCGATGTCGTCGCGGTTGGGCCAGGCGTAGTTGCCGAGGTTGCCCTGGTAGGGGCCATGGTTGACCCGGCCGGGCTCGGAGCCCTGGGGCACGTAGTACTTGATCGGCAGATGGTCGATCCAGACCTGGCCGCGGATGCCGTACTGGCAGGAGTGGTTGATGACCACGTCCTGGATGATCTTGATGCCGCGGGCGTGCGCCGCGTCGATCAGGTCCTGGTAGGTGGCGTCCGGCGACTCCAGCCTGGGATCGACCCGGGTCCAGTCGTAGGGGTGGTAGCCGTGGTAGTCGAGGCCCGAGCGGTTCTCGACCGGCGGCGTGATCCAGATGGCGGTGAAGCCCAGGTCGCGGATGTAGTCGAGCCGCTGGATCAGGCCGCGGAAGTCGCCCCGCCAGTGCGGATCCTCGGCCTCGCCGGTCTCCCGGTTGAACTTGATCCGGTCGCGGCAGAAGAAGTTGTTGCTGGGATCCCCGTCGTAGAACCGGGTGGTGATGAGGAAATAGATCGTCTCCTCGCGAAAGTCGGGGAGACCGGGCGTCGCCGCCGGCGCCCGCCGGCGCGGTTGCGGTGGCGGTGCCGGCGCCGCCTCGGGAAGGCTTTCGCCTTCGGGCGTGTTGCGCCAGCGGCCGTCGGTGTCGAGCCAGCCGTCGCGCTCGCGCCAGTGGTTGCCGGTCTGGCGGCCGGCGCCGTCGGTGAACACCATCGCCGCGGCCTCGATCCCCGCGAGCGTGATCCGCCACCAGCCCTCGCCGTCCCAGGTCATCGCCGCGCCCGGCCAGGTCGTCGACTGACCGCCGGGGCGGGCGTCCCAGTAATGGATCCGCACGGGTTCGGCCCAATCGGCAGGCTTGCGGACGTGGATCGTGAGGTCGGCCATGGCGGGTGTGTTCCGGCAAGGAGGGGGACGGCGCATCATAGGCGGTTGACGGTGGGAGAACAGGCCTATTCGGCGAGCCGGAAGCTACCCTGAGCCGCCCCTCGTTGCTTGCCGCCGCGCTGGCCGAGGCTCAGCGCGGCAGGCAGAACCAGGCCGGCTCGGCCAGCACAACCAGCGCCCCGTACTGCCACCACAGGGCCAGGCCGGCCGAGATGAGCAGGCCGGCCAGCACCGCGCCCTTCGCCCCGATCATGCCGCCACCTCGCCCAGCCTCGCCACCGGCTGGTCGCGGATGGGGAGATGGATGAGGGCGGCGAAGATCGCGAGCGCGATCGAGGCGAGCCAGATGCCGTCGTAGGATCCCATTACGTCGAACGCATAGCCGCCGCCCCAGGCGCCGAGGAAGGCGCCGAGCTGGTGCGAGGCGAAGACGACGCCGTAGAGCATCGACAGATACCGGACGCCGAAGACCCGGGCGACCAGCCCGCTGGTCAAGGGCACGGTGCCGAGCCAGAGGAAGCCGATGGCGGCGCCGAAGGCGACGGCCGAGGCGCCGGACAGCGGCAGCAGCATGAAGGCGGCGATGACCACCGCCCGGGCGGCGTAGATCGCGGAGAGCACCCACTTCTGCCGGAAGTGGCCGCCGAGGACGCCGCAGAGGTAGCTGCCGAAGATGTTGAACAGGCCGATCATCGCCAGCGACCAGGCGCTGACCGACAGCGGCATGCCGTTGTCGGCGAGGTAGGCCGGCAGGTGGGTGGCGACGAAGGCGACGTGGAAGCCGCAGACGAAGAAGCCGGCGTTCAGCAGCCAGTAGCCGGAGTGCTCGCGGGCCTCGCGGATCGCCGCGCCGAGGCTCTGGCCGCCGCCGGCGCCGGTGATGAGCCGGTCGCTCTCCCTGAAGCCGAAGGCCAGCCCTATCAGCGCGCTGATCGCAACTGCCATGACCAGGAAGGTGTCCCGCCAGTCGAGCGCATCGAGCAGCGCCTGCGCGCCCGGCACCACGGCGAACATGCCGAACGACCCGGCGGCGGTGCACAGGCCGAAGGCCGGGCTGCGCCGTTCCGGCGGCACCACCCGGCCGACCGCGCCCAGCACGGTCACGTAGGTGGTCCCGGACAGCGCCAGGCCGACCAGCACGCCGAGGGAGACGTTCAGGCCCAGCGGGTCCGACGACCATGCGGCCAGGACCAGCCCGGCGACGTAGAGGAGCGCGCCGGCGATGGTGACGCGCATGGCGCCGAACCGGTCGGCGACGGCGCCGACGAACGGCTGCGCCAGGCCCCAGAGCAGGTTCTGCAGCGCGATCGCCAGCCCGAACACCTGCCGGCCGACCTCCAGGTCCATGGCGATCGGCGCCAGGAAGATCCCGAACGACTGGCGCACGCCCATCGCCAGGATCAGGCAGACGACCGCCGCGATCAGCACCCGCTTCGTTGCGCCCGGCATGTCGCTCTCCTCCTCGACCGCTTCCGCTGTCCCGGCGCGTCAGCCGGCGAGCACCCGCTCGGCCATCGCCAGGCCGGAGAGGAACGCCGCCTCGACCCGCGGGCCCAGGCACCAGTCGCCGCAGGCGCCGATGCCGAGCCCCGGCTCGTAGAGGCAGCGCTCGCCCAGCGCCGCCTCCACCTTGGCGAAGCGCCAGCGGTGCGCCGCCAGATGCACCGGCGGCGGAACCTCCAGACCGAGCGCTTCGGCGAAGGCTTCCAGCAGCGCCGGTGCCACCTCGGCCGGATCCGCCTCGAGGTGGTCCCGCGACCAGGCGGGCGAGGCATGCGCCACCCAGGTCGAGGGCGGCGTCCCGCCCGCCGCGGCGCGCCCCGGCTTGCCGCCGTCGTGGCAGACCCACGAGAGCCGGCCAGTCCCGACGAACGCGGCGGCGACGGCCGTCGGCAGCGGCTCGGCGAAGGCCAGCATCAGCGCCCAGCATGGCGCCAGCACGGCGGCTTGGGCACGGGCGGCCAGCGCCGGCGCCGGCGCCAGCAGCGGCACGGCCTGCGGCGCCGGGACGGCGACGACGACGCCGTCGAACGTACCGGCGATCGGGCCGTCCTCCGCCCGGAGGCGCCAGCGGCTCCCCTCCCGTTCGAGCGCGACGATGCGGGTGTTGGCGCGGACCTGCAGGCCCTGCCCGAGATGGCGGGCGAGGCCGTTCATGCCCGGAACGCCGATCCAGCGCCCGCCGGCGTCCTCCCTCGCCGCGCCACCGGAAGCGGGGAGCGTCGCCGGCGCTTGCTGCCACGGCATCGCGAACCCCGCCGCCTCGGCGGACGCCAAGCTCCGGCGGAACCGCTCGTCCGAGCCGGTGAAGTACTGCGCGCCGTGGTCGAAGGCGAAGGCCCCGGCGCGCCGGGTGGCGCAGCGCCCGCCCGGGCCGCGGCCCTTGTCGAACAGGCTCACGGCTGCGCCCGCCTCGCGCAGCCTGCCGGCACAGGCGAGGCCGGCGACGCCCGCGCCGACGATGGCGACGCGGTGCTCAGTGCCGGCCATGAACCGGGCCTTGGGTGCAACCGCTCGGCGGTTTCCAACGTACCTTCATCGCCGCCGCCGGATGGAGTAAATCTCTCAAGATCATGATCATCCGGCGGCCTTCGGCTCCCCGCCCGGGCCAGCCGGGCACTCGCCGGCCTGCTCCGCCGGCAGCTCGAGAAGGTTGCCTCGTCATGGCCTACTCTCCAAAGGATCGCATCTTCCGCCGCAAGATGACGCGGCGCGACTGCCTCTGGCTCGCCGGCGGCATCGGCGTCACCATCGTCGCCCCGCCGGTGCTCGGCGGATGCGCCACCAACCCGGTCACCGGCGGGAAGATGATCGCCGGGCTCAGCGAGCAGGACGAGGTGGCGCTGGACCGCCAGCAGGCGCCGCTCCAGTTCTCCAACGACTACGGCTCCGTCCAGGACAAGGGCCTGAACGCCTACGTCGACGGCATGGTCAAGCGGCTGGGGACGAACGCGCATCGCCCAACCATGCCGTATTCGGCCCGGGTGCTGAACGCCAATTACATCAACGCCTACACCTTCCCCGGCGGCAGCATGGCGGCGACGCGTGGGATCATGCTGGAGATGGAGAGCGAGGACGAGCTCGCCGCCCTCTTCGGCCACGAGACCGGCCACGTCAACGCCCGCCACGCCGCCCAGCAGCAGGGCAAGAAGATGGTCGCGAACGTCGCCGTCGGCGTCGCCACCGTCGCCACGGCGATGTCGGACACGCCCTTCGCCGCGCCGCTGGTCGGCCTCGCCGGCCAGGTCGGCGCCAGCGCCCTGCTCGCCAAGTACAGCCGCGACGACGAGCGCGAGGCCGACTCCCTCGGCCTCAAGTACGCCAACGCGTCGGGCTACAGCCCGCAGGGCATGGTCGAGCTGATGGACATGCTGAAGAGCCAGGGCCACGGCAAGCCGTCGCTGATGCAGACCATGTTCTCGACCCACCCGATGAGCGACGAGCGCTACGCCACGGCGGTGGCGGAGTCGCGCACGGCCTACGCCGGGACGATGGGCCGGCCGCTCAGGCGCGAGCGCTACATGGACGAGACCGCGGGCCTGAGGCGGCTGAAGCCGGCCATCGTCGAGCTGCAGAAGGCCGACGCCGCCATGGCCGGGAAGAGCCCGCAGGCGGCGCAGCAGCACATCGCCGGGGCGCTGAAGATCGCGCCCAACGACTATTGCGCCAACGTGATGATGGGCAAGCTGCTGCTGTCCGGCAAACGCTACGCCGAGGCCGACCGTTACCTGAGCAAGGCGGCCAACGTCTACCCTACGGAGGCGCAGGCGCAGTACTTGGGCGGCATCAGCAAGCTCGCCACCAACCAGCCGGAGCAGGCGCTGGCCCGCTTCAACGCCTACGACCGGGCGATGCCCGGCAACCCGCAGAGCCTGTTCTTCAAGGGCGTCGCCTACGAGGGGATGCAGAACAGGCAGAAGGCCGGCGAAAACTACGCCCGCTTCCTCCAGACCGGCGCCAACAACGACCAGGCCCGGTACGCCTACACCCGGCTACGGCAGTGGCGAATGGTGCGGTAGGGGCACCCTGGCTCTGATCTGCCACAAATGCGCGGGGTCATTGCGAGGAGGCGAAGCCGACGTGGCAATCCAGTGCTCGTGCTGCGTCACTGGATCGCCACGCCGCTTCGCGGCTCGCGATGACGGCAGTATATTCTCAAGCTCATGGCCGGTGCTCGTCACGGCCATCCAGGCCTTAAGTAGACTCCCGGAACAAGTCCGGGGTGACGTGCAGGGATCTACATAGCGGCCTGCTGCGCCGCCGAACATCTCTGCTGCCGGCAGCTATGCCTTCTGCCCGCTACGAGCGCGACCCCGGCTACGGCGACTGCCGATTTACTTTCGTCACGGCCGGACTTGTTCCGGCCGTCCACGAACCGCAGCGCGGGTCTCGGGCGAGTGTCCGCTACACGCTGACGTTCATCGCCTCGTGGATCTTTGCGACCGCGGCCGGGTCGAGGTCGAGCCGGGAGGCGAGCGTCTTCAGGTACTCGCGCTCGGCGTCGGTGTCGACGTTGATGGCCAGCAGCGAGGCGGCGTAGACCTGCGCCGCCACCTCCGGGCTCGACACCTCGCGCACCAGCGCGTCCATATCCAGCGGCTTCTGCATCTCGGCGATGACGAAGGCCTGCTCCTCCTCGCCGCCGCCGCTCTCCTTGAGCGCGCCGAGGATCCGGCTGACCTCGCCGCCGTCGATCTCGCCGTCGGCCTTGGCGGCGTTGATCATCGCCTTGACCGCGACCTTGGCGCTGTCCTGGACCTGGGCCTCCTCTTCCGGCGTCTGCGGCTCGCGCAGGCCGATACGCGGCTCGGCCGCCGCCTCCTCCAGCGACGGCGCCTGCGCACCGGAGCGGGACTTCAGCGCCGAGTAGGCGAGGCTGCCGAGCAGAGCCAGCGCGCCGGCGCCGGCGGCGCCCTTGTAGGCGCCCTTGCGGCCGCTGAGCAGCGTGCCGGCGAGGACCGCGAGGCCGCCCAGCGCCACCGGATTGCCGCTCTGGATCTGCCGGCCGGCGGTGCCGACCCACTTCTCGGCGGTGCCGGCGATGCCCCCCAGGCCGCCCCGGTTCTGCGCCATCAGGTCCTTGAACATCTGCGCCAGCGAGCCGTCGCCGCCGGCGAGGCCCTTCGGCCCCATCGCATGGCCGAGGCGCTCGTCGGTCTTGTTCGTCATCTGCGATTGCAGGATCTTGCCCAGCAGGTCCCGTGCGTCGAACATCCGTCTTCTCCCTATCCGGCTCCGGCCAGCCGCCGTGATCGCAAGGTGGTCCGGCTCCCGCGCGCCGGCAAGCGGCCCGGCGCCATGCCCGTACGCGGCGGCGGCGCCGCGGGATCAGTCGCGGCTCCGGGCACGGCGGATGTTGCAGTGCAGCATCGTCGGTCTTGACCGGGCCGCGCGGCGCCCATACGCTCGTCCGTTTCCGTCATCCCCTCCGAGCCGAGACAAGAGCAACAAGGGATGGACACGCCCGTACCCCCCGAGCCGTCCGAAGACGACCTCCTCAGGATCGTCGAGTCGCGCCACGACGCGCCGCAGCGGGTCCTCGGCCCGCATCCCACGCGCGGCGCCTCGGTGGTCGTCCGCGCCTTCCTGCCCCACGCCGACCGGGCCTACCTCCGCGTCAACGCCGTGCCGCCCCGCGACCTGGTGATGGCGCGCATCCACGCGGCCGGCCTGTTCGCGGCCAAGGTCCAGCCGGCGGACGCCCGGGACTACGCGTTCCGGACGGTGGACGCGGCGGGAACCGTGCTTAGCCAGTGCGACCCCTACGCCTGCCGGCAGCCGGGGTTCGATGCTGAGGACGAGCGGTCGTTCATGGCCGGGCGTCACGATGGCCTGTTCGAGATCCTCGGCGCACATGTGGCAAGCAGCGACGGCGGGATCGGGGGAGTCCGGGGCGTCCGCTTCGCCGTCTGGGCGCCGGCGGCTCAACGGGTCAGCGTCGTCGGCACCTTCAACGGCTGGGACGGCCGCTGCCATCCGATGATCCGCACCGGCGAGGCCGGCATCTGGGTGCTGTTCGTGCCCGAGGTCCGGCCGGGCGCGCTCTACAAGTACGAGATCAAGACGCCGGACGGAGCGCTGTTCCTGAAGCCCGACCCGTTCGCGGGCCTGGCGGAGCCGCCGCCCGGTTCGGCCTCCATCGTCTGCGAGCCCCGGGCTGCGGAACCGGTAACGCCGGTGCGCCCCGCCGCCGAGGCGAAGGGCTTCTCGGTCGAGGTCCTGGAGGCGGCGCAACCGCTGCCCGGCCCCGAGGCGCTGGCGGCGCTGAAGGCGGCGGGCCGCAGCCACGTCGAGCTGGAGGCGATGGCCGGCGGGACCGACGCCGGCTGTCTCGCCCGCGGCCTCGTCGGCGACGCTGCGCAAGATCTGATCGCCCTGGCCGCGGCCTGCCACGGGGCCGGCCTCGGCGTCGTCCTGCCCTCGTTGGGCCCGCGCGTTGCGGACGCCTCGGAGCTGGCCTGGTTCGACGGCACGCCGCTCTACGAGGCGCCGGACGATCCCGCCGGCGCGGACGGGACGCTGCGCCTCGATCTGGACCGGGGCGAGATCCGGAGCATCGTCCGCTCCGCCGCTGCCTTTTGGCGCCGGCGTTTCGCCGCCGACGCCATCCGCGTCGAACGCACCGTTGCGCTGGCCCTTGGCATCGGCGCGGACGCCGAGGCGGAGGATGGGGGCGCGTGGCTCGTCGTCGACGATCCGGACGAACCGGCGCCGGCGACGGACGAGCGCCTCGCCGCGCTCATGGCCGGCTGCACCGACCAGCCGCAGTTGCTCCTCGGCCCGCACCCGGACGAAACCGGCGGCACCCTCGTCCGCGCCTTCGTCCCCGGCGTCGAGCAGGTCCACGTGGTTTTCGACGCCGCGCCGCACGTCGCCTACCGGGCCCGCCCGGTCGCCGGCGCTCCGGGGATGTTCGAGGCGCGCATCGGCGCCGCCGCTCCCGGCCCCTACCGGCTGCACCTCGCCCGCGCCGGCCAGCCGGCGGAGGTGGTGCGCGATCCTTACGCCTTTGCCGAGGCCGGCTTCGCCTTCTCGCCCCTCGACGAGCACCTGTTCGCCGCCGGCAACCACTACCGCATCTTCGAGCGCCTGGGCGCGCACCCGCGCACCGTCGAGGGCGTCGACGGCGTCGGTTTCGCCGTCTGGGCGCCCAACGCCACCGCGGTCAGCGTCGTCGGCCCGTTCAACGGCTGGGACCAGCGCCGGCATCCGATGGCGAGGCGCGGCGTCGGCGTCTGGGAGCTCTTCGTCCCCGGCCTGGGCGCGGGCGCGCTCTACCAGTACGCGGTGCTCGCGGCGGACGGGGTGCGGCGGCTGAAGACCGATCCTTACGCCTTCGCCACCGAGGTTCCGCCGGCCAAGGCCAGCGTCGTCGCCCGGCTCGACGGCGTCCACGATTGGGGCGACCAGGCCTGGATGCGCCGGCGCGCCGAGCGGCAGGCCTGGCGCGAGCCGATGGCGATCTACGAGGTGCACCTGGGCTCGTGGCGCCGCGGCGCCGGCGACGCGCAGCCGAGCTACCGGGAGCTCGCCCGCACGCTCGTGCCGTACGTCAAGGAGATGGGCTTCACCCACGTCGAGCTCCTGCCCGTCGCCGAGCACCCCTACGAGCCGTCATGGGGCTACCAGGTCTCGAACTTCTACGCGCCGACCGCCCGCTTCGGCGGGCCCGCCGACCTGATGGCCTTCGTCGACGCCTGCCACGCCGCGGACCTCGGCGTCATCCTCGACTGGGTCCCCGGCCACTTCCCCAAGGACGACTATGCGCTGGCCCGCTTCGACGGCACCTGCCTCTACGAGCACGACGACCCCAGGAGGGGCGAGCACCGCGACTGGGGCACCCTGATCTTCAACTACGGCCGGCACGAGGTCGAAAACTTCCTCATCGCCAACGCCCTGTTCTGGCTCGAGACCTACCACTTCGACGGCCTGCGCGTCGACGCGGTCGCCTCCATGCTCTACCTCGACTACTCCAGGCCCAACCCCGGCGACTGGATCCCCAACGTCTACGGCGGCCGGGAGAACCTGGAAGCCATCGAGTTCCTCAAGCACACCAACGTCGTCGTCCACCAGCACTTCCCCGGCGCGCTGATGATCGCCGAGGAATCGACCGCCTGGCCGGGGGTCTCCGCGCCCGCCGACCGCGGCGGCCTAGGCTTCGGCTTCAAGTGGAACATGGGCTGGATGCACGACGTACTGCACTACATGAGCACGCCGGCCGAGGAGCGCCCCCGCCACCACCACAAGCTCACCTTCAGCATCGTCTACGCCTTCAACGAGAACTTCATCCTGGCGCTGTCCCACGATGAGGTCGTGCACCTGAAGGGGTCGCTGCTGGCCCGGATGTCCGGCGCGGACGACTGGGAGCGCTTCGCCAACCTGCGGCTGCTGTTCGCCTTCATGTACGCGCATCCGGGCAAGAAGCTGCTGTTCATGGGCGGCGAGTTCGGCCAGCCCGGCGAATGGAACCACGCGGCGAGCCTCGACTGGCCGTGCCTCGCCCGCGGCCCGCACCGACGGCTCGCCGCCTTCGTCCGCGACCTGAACGCGCTCTACCGCTCCGAGCCTGCGATGCACGAGGTGGACGGCAAGTCCGCCGGCTTCGACTGGATCGACCCGGACAACGCCCACGACGGCGTCGTCGCCTTCCTGCGGATGGGCCGCGACCCCCGCACGGCGCTGCTGTTCGTGCTCAACTTCGCGAACGTCTCCCGGCCCGGCTACCGGATCGGCGTCCCCTACCCCGTCGCCTACCGGACGATCTTCTCCAGCAACGCCGCGGCCTACGGCGGCGCCGGCCGCCCACGGACCGGGTACGGCGAAGCAGTGGCAGAGGTGACGGAGGCGGAGGAGGCCAAAGTGGCGGCAGAGGCAGAAGTGGACGAGGTCGCGGAGGCAGGGGTAGCGGAGGCGGTAGGGGCGGCGAAGGCGAAGGCGGAGGCGGAGGCGGCGGAGCAGGTCGCGGAGGCAGAGGCGGCAGAGGAGGTCGCGACGGCGGAGGAGGCGGCGGAGGTAGAGGTCGTGGCGGAGGCAGCAGAGGTCGCGGAGGTGGAGGCGGAGGAGGTGTCGTGGCACGGCCGGGCCTTCTCCATCCGCCTCGACCTGCCGGCGCTCACCGCCCTGGTCCTCCGCCCCGACCCGGCGAAGTAGCGTGCGGGCGCGCCTGACCCGGCGCAGGCTTTGTCGCGCGGCTGCGCCCTCAGGATGGTCGCTTGCATCGCTAGGTCCTCCTGGTGGCGACGCGCAGCGTGCTTACGGAGTTCCCGCGCCGGAGGAAGACGCGGTAGAAGGAGGTATATCCAGATAGGATCCCGGGCGAGTTGAAGATTTGCGTGCGAGCGACGCTGATAAGGAGTTTATAAACTCTGACTTATCCGGTTCAAATCTAAAGGATGCCCAGCTTTTCGACGCTTTAATGGACGGTGCTAAGCTCGTGGGCGCCAACCTCGAAAACGCGGAGCTCGTGGGAGCGAAGTTAAGAGGGGCCCGTCTCATGGCTGCGCGGCTTGTGAATGTTGGTCTTGTTGGAGCAGATCTCGAAGATTCTATTTTGGTAGAGGCAGACTTAACTGGCGGAAATCTGCGAGGAGCCAGCCTCAAAAGATCCAATCTCCAAAAGGCGAGCTTTAAAGACGCTGTTTTGGACAATGCCGATTTCGAAGGAGCGATCTTTAGCGACCCTGTTCTCGTGCACTACGACTGCGGCGGTGAAGGAGAATGCACATTAGTATCGCCTAGTGAAGCTAGGATTGTGTTTTCGGCTCGCGGAATTATAATAGAGAGGGCGATATTGAATGGCACCGATCTTAGGACCGCAAAGAACCTTACTCAGGAGCAGATAGACGCGACGACTGGCGACGAAACGACGTTACTACGGGAGCGTCTCACCCGCCCCTCACACTGGTCGAAGTCTGAGCAGCCATCAACCACCCCGCCGCCTTCCCAATCGCCTCCGCCGGAACCTCCATCGGGCACCCCGGCCCAGACCGCGCGCTGACGTTGCCGCTGGCGCGCAGGACCACGAGCCGTCATCGCCGCACGTGTTGTGACAACCCACGCCTATCTGAACCGCCGGGACGAGCCTGTTGGCAGACGACGCTGCTTGGGGTTCGCGCCTCGGGCACGACCCGCACGGAGTGAGGCAGCCGCCGCCTCAGGCTGCGAGCGTGTGAATGCCGGCGACGCCGCAGGGCACGTCGGGGCGAAGGCGGACGCCGTCCTTCGGCCATCCATTCGTCGGATTACGGCTTCGCCTTAAATCCGACCTACGCTATCTCCCGGGTTCCCGGCTCGCGGTAAGCTTGCGGCCGCTGCCGGGCCCGGCGATGCTGAGCGCGTTTCGAGGGAAAGCGATGGGCGGCGCGGCGAAGAGGCGGACACTCGGTGGCGCGGCCTTGCTGCTCGGCCTCGGCGTCGCCGCCTGCGTCAGCCCGGCTCCCGCATCGGCCGACAGCAGGGCTGTTCAGGAGGCGGCGGTGGCGAACCCGGTTCACTACGTCGAGATGCCGGTCACCGACATCGAGCGCGCCGTGCGCTTCTACACGGCCGTGTTCGGCTTCGCGCTCACCCGGCAAACGGTGGACGGCTACGAGATGGCGCTGTTCCCGCGCACCTGGGGCGCACCCGGGGCCTCGGGAGCGCTGGCCAGCGGCGACGTCTACGTGCCCTCGAAGAGCGGTCCCGTCGTCTACTTCGACGTCGCCGACATCGACGCCGTGCTGGAGCGTGCCGAGGCGCAGGGCGCCGCCATTCTCTACGCGAAGAAGCGCGTTGGCGCGGGTTACGTGGCCGAGATCGAGGACAGCGAAGGCAACCGGATCGCGCTCCACGCCCTCGCCGACTGAAGCTGGCGACCCCAACGGGATTCGAACCCGTGTTACCACCTTGAAAGGGTGGTGTCCTAGGCCTCTAGACGATGGGGTCGGCCGATGTGAGGTACCTGCCGCCGGCCGTAAAATCAAGGCCGCCCCAAATCGATCTTGAGTCGTTCGTGCGTCGTCCGCGTAGCGCTCGGCTTTTCGCGTGCCCGTCGGCGGCGCCCGAGCGCCCGCGGCCGATGGGCGGCGGACCGGTCCCTCGATGCGCGCCGAGCTGTCCCGGTCGGCGGTTTTTCTTCGCCCTCCTGCTGCACCGCAACAGGTGATCGGCACCGCAACCTGCGCTAAGAAGGAGGGTCCGGATCGGCGCACGGCATGCCGGCGGCGGCCGGAGGGAGATCAGCATGCACGTCTCGCTCAGCCCCTGCGTCGGCATCTGCCGCCTCGACGACGTGACCGGCTACTGCGTCGGCTGCGGTCGGACCGGCGACGAGATCGCCACCTGGAGCACCGCCGGCCCGAGCGGCCGCCGGGCCATCTGGGCGGCGCTGCCGGCGAGGCTGCAGGGCCTCGGCGTCGGCGTCCGCCGGTTGCCGTGGACGGCCGCCGACGTGCGGGCCTTCGTCCTCCGCACGCTGCGCGAGGGCAACGGCGCCTGGCTGCTCGCCGCTCCCGGCGCCGCGGCATCCTTCCCCTGCCCCGCACCGGCCGGCTGCGAGATCCGCGGCTACGGCGAGACGGTGGAGGCGATCGGTGCCGATGCGGCGCTCAGCCTGCGCTGCGGCGCTGACGTGCGCGCCTTCGCCCTCGACGGCACCGGCGCGGGGACCAGTGCGGGGGCCGGCGCAGGGGTTAATGCGGGGGCCAATGCGGGAGCCGGCGCGGGCGAGCGGATCGCCCTGGCGGTCCAGGCCAACCGGCCGAACGCCGAGCGTCCGCCCATGGGTACCGCACCTCTTCGCGACGCCGGCGCGCCGCGCGAAGGGGCGCGGACGATGCCGCTCCGCCTCGTCGACGCGGACGAGCACGGCGCCTGGTGGGGCGTCCGCGACGCCCAGGCGACAGACGCGCGTCAGCCGCAGCCGGCCGCGCAGGCGCCGCAAGCACGGGCACCGGCCGCGGCGCGTCTACCGGCACCGGCCGACGTCCTTGCGGATGCACGCGCCGATGCAGGGGCCTACCTGGTCGCCGACGCGGCCGTCGGCGCTCGTGACGGCGCTCACCCGGGCGCCGGCGGAGACGGCCTCCCTTGCGGCGGCGACGTCGTCATTGCCACTCCGCTCGGCCGGATCGAGGCGCCGAGCGCCCTCGCCAGGTTCGGCCTGGACGCGGACCCGGGCCTCGCCGCGCCGGATGGCTTCCCCGACGGCTTCATTATTGCCGCGATCTACCAGCCCGGTCAGTGACGGCCGTCACAGCGGCAGACGCTCCCGGCACGGTAGTGTCCTTGCCGACGCCCGGCAGCTCGCGCCCTTCGGGGCCGCGTCGGGGCGCGGGGATCACGACCGAGGAGGATGGCCGGGAAAGCGGAAAAGCATGGCGCGGCTGCGCAACGAAGTGGGCTGAGCACTCCGGGTGGATGGAGCCTGACCAATGGTGGCGCGGCGCGACGAGATGCGCCGGCCGGCGCTGCGTGCGGCAGCGGCGCGGACGCGGCTTGGCGCGCAGGCGAGGATCTGCGCGTTCGACCGGCAGGCCTGAACGGCTCGGTTTGGCGTGGGGCTTGGGCTTGGGCTTGGGCTTGGGCTCGGGCTTGGGCTCGGGCTTGCACACCCGGGGCGTCTGGCCTGGGCCGAAAGCCTCAGCCCAGGGTCGTGCGCCGTGGCCTTGGACCGCCGCCACCGGGCCTGCGCCTTGGCTACCGGGCGGAACGGTGACAGTCGGCGCGGTCGGTTACGGAGCCTCCGGCCGCCAGGTCGCCGCGGCGCGGTCCATCGGCGTCGGCGACATTGGCCCGGACGCGCCCGCCCGTTTGCCCGCCCCTGTGGTGGCCCTTTCGCCCACCGCCGTGCCCCCGGCCGTAGCCGCTTCGGCCAGCCTGGCCAGCGCGCCGGTGACGCGGTGCAGCATCGCCGCCGCCTGCTCCGGCCCGTAAGCGCGCGCCGGCGCCCGCCCCCACACCGGGCCGGGCCAGGCCGGGTCGGTGGCGAACCGGGCGACGACGTGGACGTGCAGCTGTGAGACGACGTTGCCCAAAGCCGCGACGTTGACCTTGTCGGCGGCGACCAGCGCCTTGAGCATGCGCCCGACCAGGGCCGTCTCGCCCACGAGCGCCTCGAGGTCGGCAGGGTCGAGCTCGAACAGCTCGCTGATCCCCGCCCGCTCGGGAACCAGGATCAGCCACGGGTAAGTGGCGTCGTTCATGAGCAGCAGCCGGCTCACGGCGAACCGGCCGACCGGCAGCGTGTCCGCCGCGAGCCTCGGGTCCAGCGCGAACGCCGTCACCGTCTCCTCGCCCCGCTCGGGCCCGCCGCAGCCGCCGGACGACGCCTGCGGTGTCGGCCAGCCGATCGCCTAGGAAAGCCTGGTCGCATCGAGTCGATCCGGGAAGCGGTCATGCCGAGAGGCGAAGCCGACGTAGCGATCCAGTGCCTTCAGGACTGGATCGCCCCGCCGTTTCGCGGCCCGCGATGAGGCTGTCGTCAACGCGGGTGCATCAACCTACGCGCAACCGCGTCTAGCTTTCGACCTTCTCGGCCTTCTCGAACTCGAGGATGATCTGGCCGGCGCTGAGCGTGGACCCCGGCTCCGCGTGCAGCTTCACCACCCGGCCCGGCCTGGTCGCCCGGAGGATGTTCTCCATCTTCATCGCCTGGACGATAGCCAGCTCGTCGCCGGTGTCCACCCGCTCGCCGGCCTCGACCGCGAGCGACTGGAGCAGGCCCGGCATCGGCGAAAGCAGGTACTGGGACATGTCCGGCGGCTTGCGCTCGGGCATCATTGCGGCAAGTTCGGCCACGCGCTCGGAGTAGACCATCACCTTGACGTCGGCGCCCATGTGGAACAGCCGGTAGCCGAGGCCGTCACGCTCCACCTTGAAGCGTTGCGGCTCGGCGTTGATGGTGCAGCGCAGGACCGGCTCGCCCACCTGCCAGTCGCTGCGGATGGCGAGCAGGTGCCCCTCGCGGGTGACGTCGAAGCCTTCCTCGGAGCCGCGGCCGACGAACTGCTCGACCCTGATCGGGTAGTAGGTGCCGTTCACGCTGACCACCCAGTCCGGCACGATCTTGCGCTCGTAGCCGTGCATCTGCCCGGTGACGTCCTTGGCCCGGTAGAGGTAGCGCAGGTGCATCAGGATGCTGACGGCGACGATGGCGTCGATGTCCTGCTTCTCGATCGGCGCCGGCGAGAACCCGTCCGGGTACTCCTCGGGGATGAAGTTGGTGCTGAGCCGACCCTGCAGGAACCTCGGGTTGGCCATCAGCGCGGTGAGGAAGGCGATGTTGTGGTGCACGCCCACGATGTACGTTTCGTCGAGCGCCCGGCGCATCAGCGCGATGGCGGCGTCCCGATCCCGCCCCCAGGTGGTGACCTTGGCGATCATCGGGTCGTAGAACATGCTGATCTCGCCGCCCTCGTAGACGCCGCTGTCGACGCGGACGTCCTGGCTCTCCTCCGGCTCGCGGTAGCGAACCAGCCGGCCCGTGGACGGCATGAACTTGCGGTTCGGGTCCTCGGCGTAGATGCGCGACTCGATCGCCCAGCCGTGGGGCTGGATCTGCGCCTGGTTCAGCGGCAGCTTCTCGTTGTTGGCGATGCGGATCATCCACTCGACCAGGTCGATGTTGTGGGTGAACTCGGTGACCGAGTGCTCCACCTGCAGCCGGGTGTTCATCTCCAGGAAGTAGAAGTTGCGCCGCTGGTCGGCGATGAACTCCACCGTGCCGGCGGAGTCGTAGCCGGCGGACCTGGCCAGGGCCACGGCGCGCTCGCCCATTTCCCGGCGGGTGGCGGCGTCGAGGAAGGGCGAGGGCGCCTCCTCGATGACTTTCTGGTGGCGGCGCTGGATCGAGCATTCGCGCTCGTTGAGGTGGAAGACGTTGCCGTGCTTGTCGGCGAGGATCTGGATCTCGATGTGGCGCGGGTCCACGATGAACTTCTCGATGAACACCCGCTCGTCGCCGAAGGCCGAGCGCGCCTCGCTGGTGGCCAGCCGGAAGGCGTCGCGCACCTCGGCCTCGTCATGGGCGATGCGGATGCCCTTGCCGCCGCCGCCGGCGGCCGCCTTCAGCATCACCGGGAAGCCGATGCCCTTGGCGATCTCGACGGCGTCGTCCGGCGTCGGGATGGCGTCCCAGTGCCCCGGCACCGTCGGCACCCCCGCCTCCTTGGCGGCGCGGTTGGCCATGATCTTGTCGCCCATCAGCCTGATCACGTCGGAGTTCGGGCCGACGAAGGCGATCCCGGCGTTGGCCAGGGCCTGGGCGAAGTTGGTGTTCTCGGAGAGGAAGCCGTACCCCGGGTGGACGCAGTCGACGCCCATGCGCCGGCAGGCGTTGACGATCTTCTCCATCTGCAGGTAGCTCTCGCTGGCGAGCGACCCGCCGAGGTAGACCGACTCGTCGCACATCCCGACGTGACGGCCGTACTTGTCGGCGTCGGAGTAGACGGCGACGGTCGTCAGCCCCATCCGCTTCGCCGTCCGGGCGATCCGGCAGGCGATTTCGCCTCGGTTGGCGATCAGGATCTTTTTGAACATGTCATTCGTTCCCGCTCAGAGGTCTTAAGGCTCGGTGCTGTTCCACGCCGTCGGGCGCGCGCGAGCTACAGCGGCGGATTGGGGTGCTTGCGCTGCGGCAAGACGACCTTCTTGTCGCGCAGCATGGTGAGCGCCTTGCAGATCCGCCGGCGGGTGCTGTGCGGGTGGATGACGTCGTCGATGAAGCCGCGGCGGCCGGCCGCGAACGGGTTGGCGAACTTTGACTTATACCCCTGGGTGCGCTCGGCGATCTTGTCGGCGTCGCCGAGTTCGGAGCGGAAGATGATCTCGACCGCGCCCTTCGGCCCCATCACCGCGATCTCGGCGGTGGGCCAGGCGAAGTTGATGTCGGCGCGCAGGTGCTTGGAGCCCATGACGTCGTAGGCGCCGCCGTAGGCCTTGCGGGTGATGACCGTGACTTTCGGCACCGTCGCCTCGGTGTAGGCGTAAAGCAGCTTGGCGCCGTGGCGGATGATGCCGCCGTGCTCCTGGTTGACGCCGGGAAGGAAGCCGGGGACGTCGACGAAGGTGATGATCGGAATGTTGAAGCAGTCGCAGAAGCGGACGAACCGCGCCGCCTTGATCGACGCGTCGATGTCGAGGCAGCCGGCCAGGACCATCGGTTGGTTGGCGACGACGCCGACCGTCTGGCCGTTCATCCGGCCGAAGCCGATGATGATGTTGCCGGCGAACTCCGGCTTGATCTCGAAGAACAGCCCCTCGTCCAGAACCTTGATGATCAGTTCCTTCATGTCGTAGGGCGCGTTCGGGTTTTCCGGGATCAGCGTGTCCAGCGACATCTCGACCCGGTCGATGCTGTCGAAGTTGGGGCGGATCGGCGGGGGAACGCGGTTCGACGAGGGGAGGAAGTTCAACAGCCGGCGGACATAAAGCATCGCCTCGACGTCGTTTTCAAAGGCGAGGTCGGCGACGCCGGATTTTTCGGTATGGGTGCTGGCGCCGCCCAGGCCCTCGTGGTCGATCTCCTCGTGGGTCACCGTTTTGACCACGTCCGGCCCGGTGACGTACATGTGGGACTCTTCCTTCACCATGAAGATGAAGTCGGTCAAGGCCGGGGAGTAGACGGCGCCGCCGGCGCAGGGGCCCATGATCACCGAGATCTGCGGGATGACGCCGGAGCTGTCGACGTTGCGTACGAAGACCTCAGCGTAGCCGGCGAGGGAGGCCACGCCTTCCTGGATGCGGGCGCCGCCGGAGTCGTTGAGGCCGACCACGGGCGCGCCGATCTTCATCGCCATGTCCATGATCTTGGAGATCTTCTCGGCGTGCGCCTCCGACAGGCTGCCGCCGAAGACGGTGAAATCCTGGCTGAAGACGAACACGGGGCGGCCGTTCACGGTCCCGTAGCCGGTGACGACGCCGTCGCCGGGGATCTGCGTCTTCTCCATGCCGAAGTCGATGCAGCGGTGCTCGACGAACATGTCCCACTCCTCGAAGGAGTCGGGGTCGAACAGCACGTCGATGCGCTCGCGCGCCGTCAGCTTGCCGCGCTTGTGCTGTGCGTCGATGCGGTTTTGCCCGCCGCCGAGCCTCGCCAGGGCCCGCTTCTGCTCCAGCGCTTCCACGATCTCGCGCATTCTTCTCCCCTCCGGCTTTACGCAACTGCAACATCATAGAGGCGGACCCGGCGCGATCAATGGGAAGTGTGCCGGTGCAGCGGGAAAAGCGCGTACGTAGAGGGGTTTCGCGACGCAGTCGCGAAGCGGGCACCGGCGCGGCGGGGTCGCGCGCTCGGCGCGGGCGCAGGGGCGGTCCGGGCCTCCGGCCCAGGCGGAGGCTGCGGCCGCAGACCCGGGCACGACCCGCGGAACGCGGGCCGGGCCGCAGGACGCCCGCCCGGAACTTTGCCTAGCGGGCGAGCATCACCGAGCTCGACTTGACGATGACCGAGACCTCGACGCCCTCCGCCAGTTCCAGGTCGCCCACGGCCTCCGCCGTCACCACCGAACTGATGACGTTGCCGCCGCCGATGTCGACGAGGATGCGGGCGTTGATCGGCCCCGACTTGACGTCGACGACCTTGCCCTTGATGACGTTGCGCGCGCTGATCTTCATGCCGGCCTCCGGTTGAGGGAAGTGTCCCGGAGCGGCAAGCAAGAACGGTGCCCCTCCCGAAACCGGCGGCTCCCTCCACCGCGACGCGCCGGCTGCCGCTTGCCGTGGCCCGTGCGGCGGTGCCATATCCGCGGCCATGACCACCCTAGCATACCGGAGCGCCCCCGTGGGCCGCCGCGTCGTCGTCGCCATGTCCGGCGGCGTCGACAGCTCGGTGACGGCGGCGCTGCTGGCCGAGCAGGGCCATGACGTGGTCGGCATCACGCTCCAGCTCTACGACCACGGCCGGGCGGCGACGGGTCAGGGGATTGGCAGGCCGGGAAGCTGCTGCGCCGGCCAGGACATCCAAGACGCCCGCCGGGTCGCCGACCGCCTGGCCATCCCCCACTACGTCCTCGACTTCGAGCAGCGCTTCGCCGAAGCCGTCATCGACGACTTCGCCGACGCCTATGTCGCCGGCGAGACGCCCATCCCCTGCGTGCGCTGCAACCAGCGGATCAAGTTCACCGATCTTCTGGCCGTCGCCCGCGACCTCGGCGCCGAGGCGCTGGCCACCGGCCACTACGTCCGCCGCGTCGACGGCGCGAACGGCCCCGAGCTCCACCGCGGCGCCGAGGCCGGGCGCGACCAGAGCTATTTCCTGTTCGCCACCACCCGCGAGCAGCTAGGTTTCCTGCGCTTTCCGCTGGGCGACATGGGCAAGGCCGAGACCCGGGCGGTGGCGGAGCGCTTTGCCCTGCCGGTGGCGCGCAAGCCGGACAGCCAGGACATCTGCTTCGTCCCCACCGGCGGCTACGCCCGGGTGCTGGAGCGGCTGCGCCCGGAGGCCAGCCGCCCGGGCGAGATCGTCGGCCTCGACGGCCGCGTGCTCGGCCGGCACGACGGCATCGGCCGGTTCACCATCGGCCAGCGGCGCGGGCTGGGCGTCGCCTCCGCCGAGCCGCTGTTCGTCGTCCGCCTCGAGCCGGAAACGGCGCGGGTCGTCGTCGGGCCGCAGGCGGCGTTGCTCCGCACCCGCGTGCGCCTCGGCGAGGTCAACTGGCTCGGTGACGCGCCCGTGCCGGACGAGGGCTTGGCTGTCCAGGTCAAGCTGCGCTCGTCGCAGCCGGCGGCAGCGGCCGTGGTGCGCCCCGATCCCAGTGACCGGGCCGGCGCCGAGGTGGTCCTGGACCAGCCGCAGGCCGCCATAGCCCCCGGACAGGCGTGCGTCTTCTACCAGGGCGAGCGGGTGCTGGGCGGCGGCTGGATCCGCCGCGACGACGGCTGACGCTGAACGCACGTGACGCTACCGCGCTTGATCGCTGCGACGGATGTGCTACAATCTGAAGTAGCAATCTCAGGGAATCTTGGCGGGACAGGAGCCCATCGAACCAAAGTTCGGCCGCTGAACCTGGGGGATGCGGCCAGCGCAGATCAGTGGCGGGAACGGGGCGGCGCCGCAGTCTGTGTTGCGGATCCGGCGGGTCTCGGCATCCGGAGGCCGTGAATCCGGGAGGGCGGGCCGCACTATCCGGGCCGGCCCGTCGGGCCGCCCAGTTCCGGCTGGGCCGTCGGGACCACGGAACTGCCGCCGGCGATGGCGTTCCGCATGCCGAAGCGGTGCACGGACGTGTCGCCGCCGCGCCCCGGAAGATCCGGGGGTCCGGCCGGGCCGGGACCACCTCCCGCCGGCCCTGGCCAATGGGGTGGGTCCCGAGGCGGGTGCGGTTTGCACTCGGCAACACCCGCCACGCTTGAACTCGCCGCCGGAAAGGCGGCAGGATGCGCCATGGGTGCGTCCGTCCCCCTGGCCTTCGACGATCGCGGCAGCGGCGAGCCGGCGCTGCTCTGCCTGCCCGGCTGGTGCGAGAACCGCACCGCCTTCACCCGCCTCGTCGAGATCGCCGGGGAGAACCGGCGCGCGCTCAGCGTCGACTGGCGCGGCCACGGCGGCTCGCCGCCGGCGGAGCGCGACTTCACCAGCAAGGACCTGGTCGGCGACGTGATCGCCTTCCTCGACGAGCGCGCCGTTGGCGCCGTCGTTCCCGTCACCGTCTCCCATGCCGGCTGGATCGCGGTGGCGCTGCGCCGGCGGCTCGGCGAACGGGTGCAGCGCGCCGTGTTCCTCGACTGGATCATGACCGCGCCGCCGTCCACGTTCCTCGCCGCGCTCAACGGCCTGCGCGACCCGGAGCGCTTCCGCAAGACCCGTGCGGCCCTGTTCTCCTCGTGGATGGGCCGCAGCAACGTGCCCGAGGTCATGCGCCACATCGCCGACGAGATGGGCGCCTACGGCCAGGAGATGTGGGCCCGCGCCGCCCGCGAGATCGTGCTGGCCTACGGCCAGTGGGGCAGCCCGCAGCACGCGCTGGCCTCGATCCACCCGGCGCTGCCGGTGCTCCACCTTTACTCGCAGCCCAAGGACGACGCCTACCTCTGGGCCCAGGAGGCGTTCTCCGCCGCCCACCCCTGGTTCAGGGTGCGCCGGCTACACGGCGAGACCCACTTCCCCTCGCTCGAGATCCCGGAGGAGACGGCCGAGGCCATCGAGGCCTTCATCCGCGAACCGCTCGACCCCGCGGCACTGGGGTAGAGCGGCAAGCCGCTCGCCATACCGCGCAACGCCGAGATCTCCTGAACGGTCCGAAAAGAACGCCGTGGATCGCGACGCCGCCGTGCGGCTTCGCGACGACCGGATGGCTCCGGAACCGCCCCGGGCCGGGTCCCGTTCCTAGGCTGTCTGCGGCAGGGACGGGAGCGGGTTCATGAACCTCCGGCAGCCGGAAAGCCACCACCGTGCGGACCCGCACCGTGGCGAAGCCCCTGCTGGTCCACGGCCGGCGGCCACGCCCGGTGCGGGCGCTGCGCGCAATCGCCGGAGCGCCGCCGTCGCACTGCTGCTCGGCGCCGCGGCGGTGGTCGTCGTCGTCGCGGCGTGGCGGACGCAGGCGAGCAACGCCGGGCCGGTGAACCGGCGCACGGCCCAGCGGCTGCGGCGGAAGGCCTCCTGATGCGCATCCATCACCTCAACTGCGGCACTTGCTGCCCGGTGGGCGGGCGGCTGTTCGACGGCGGCAGCGCGAGCCCGTTCGCGCGGCTGGTCTGCCATTGCCTGCTGATCGAGAGCGACGCCGGGCTGATCCTGGTCGATACCGGCTTCGGCACCCGCGACGTCGCCCGGCCGCGCGGCCGGCTCAGCCCGTTCTTCCTCGCGCTCAACAACATCCAGCTCCGCCCCGAGGAGACGGCGCTCGCGCAGGTGCGCCGGCTGGGCTTCGATCCGCTTGACGTACGCCACATCGTCATCAGCCACCTGGACTTCGACCACGCCGGCGGCATCGAGGACTTCCCGCACGCCGCAATCCACCTCCTCGCCGACGAGGCGGACGCGGCCTCGCACCGTCGCGGCGGGATGATGGGCTCCAGGCGCTACCGCCCGCAGCAGTGGGACGAGGTCGAGGCCTGGCGCTGCTACCGGCCGGGCGAGGGCGAGCGCTGGTTCGGCTTCGAGGCGGTGCGCGACCTGGACGGGCTGCCGCCGGAAGTCCTGCTGATCCCGCTCATGGGGCACACCTGGGGGCACAGCGGCGTGGCCATCCGCGAAACCACGGACGGTTCGGGCGGCGGCTGGTTGTTCTACGCGGCGGACGCCTACTTCTACCGGGGGGAAATCGGCTCGCACCGGTACCACTGCCCGCCGGGGCTCAGGGCCTACCAGACGATGATGGAGGTGGACCGGACAGCGAGGCTGACCAACCAGGCCAGGCTGCGCCGGCTGTCACTGGCCCACGAGGGCGAGGTTCGCATCTTCTGCGCCCACGACGCGGTCGAGTTCGACATTCTCGCCGGCCAAGCCACGTGCCGATCCGACGCGAACGGCCAACCCTCGGCCGCGCCGGCCTTACAAGTGAAGGTCGGCGCACCGGAATAAGGTGCCGTCATCCCCAGCCGCGCAGCGGCGTGGCGATCCAGTATCTTCGCGCTTCACAGCATCACGGCCTCGGCGAGAATGCGCTTCTCGATCCGCGGCTTAAGCGCGTCCTTCATCGCCGGATCGACCTTGAGGCCGAAGCTCCAACTGCAGGCCGGCGAGATCGATCAGCGTCATCCCGTTGCCGAGATCGACCAGCACGTCGAGGTCGGAATCCTCGCGCTGCTCCCCGCGCACGTACGCGCCGAAGACCCCCATCTCTTTGATCGGATAGCGCTTCTTCAGCTCCGGCGGCTGGAGGGCACGAAGCTCGGCGAGGATCGTTGCCAGGTCCTTCAGAGTTTCACCTCTACGACCGCCGTCCTGTCGTCGCTGCGATCTTGTGAGAGTTATAGGTGTTGGCGCGCTGCGCGCTCAATTCCAGTGACTTGTTCTTCCGGTGCGGAAGGGGCGCCCCCGCTACTCTGCCGCACGTGCCGCGTCCTCGTCCTCGCCCGCGTGCTCCAGCACCTCGCGGGCTTCCTCCACCTGCTGCTGGCGGGTCCACATTGAGGCGTAGACGCCGCCTTGCGCCAGCAGGTTGAGGTGACGGCCGCGCTCGACGATCCGCCCGGCGTTGAGGACGACGATCTCGTCGGCGTCGACGACGGTGGAGAGCCTGTGGGCGATGACCAGCGTCGTCCGCCCGGCGGAGACCTCGCGGAGCGACGCCTGGATCTCCTTCTCGGTGTGGGTGTCGAGCGCCGAGGTGGCCTCGTCGAAGACCAAGATTTCCGGCCGCTTGAGGATGGTCCGGGCGATGGCGACCCGCTGCTTCTCGCCGCCGGAGAGCTTCAGGCCGCGCTCGCCGACCATGGTCGAATAGCCGTCGGGCTGGGCCATGACGAAGTCGTGGATGCGCGCGAGCCGCGCCGCCGCCTCCACCTCCGCGGGCGACGCGCCCGGACGGCCGTAAGCGATGTTGTAGAAAATGGTGTCGTTGAACAGCACCGTGTCCTGCGGAACGATGCCGATGGCGGCGCGGAGCGAACCCTGCGTCACCTCGCGGATGTCCTGGCCGTCGATCAGGATCCGCCCGCCCGAAACGTCGTAGAAGCGATAGAGCAGGCGCGAGATGGTCGACTTGCCGGCGCCGCTGGGGCCGACGATGGCCAGCGTCCTGCCGGCGTCGACGGTGAACGAGATGCCGTCCAGCACCGTGCGCCTGGCGTCGTAGGCGAAGCGCACGTCTTCGAAGACGATGCCGCCGCCGCCGACCGCGAGCGGCCGGGCCTCGGGCCGGTCCTCGACCTCGGGGGCGACGTCGAGCAGGGTGAACATCTGCTCCATGTCGGTCAGCGACTGCTTGATCTCGCGGTAGACGAAGCCCAGGAAGTTGAGCGGCAGGTAGAGCTGGATCAGGTAGGAATTGACCATGACGAAGTCGCCGATGGTCAAGGCGCCGGAGGCGACGCCACGACCGGCCATCAGCATCAGCACGATCAGGCCGATGGCGATGATCACGCCCTGGCCAACGTTGAGCAGGCTCAGCGTCACCTTGCTCTTCACCGCCGCCGCCTCGTAGTCCCTGAGCGCGTGGTCGAAGCGGCGGGTCTCGTGGCCCTCGTTGCCGAAATACTTGACCGTCTCGAAGTTGAGCAGGCTGTCGATGGCCTTGGTGTGCGCCTCGCTGTCGGAGCGGTTCATCGTCCGGCGGAACCTGGTCCGCCACTCGGTGACGACGACCGTCCAGGCGATGTAGCCGGCGATGCAGACGAAGGTGACCGCGGCGTACCAGACGCCGAACAGGGCCCAGAGGATGCCGCAGACCAGCATCACCTCGAGGATGGTCGGCAGCACGTTGAACAGCATGAAGCTGAGCAGGAACTCGATGCCCTTGGTCCCGCGCTCGATCGCCCGGCTGATGGCGCCGGTGCGCCGGTCCAGGTGGAAGCGCAGGCTCAGGCCCTGCAGGTGGCGGAAGGTCCGCACGCCGGCCTGGCGGATCGCCCGCTGCGCGACCTTGGCGAAGACGCCGTCGCGCAGTTCGCCGAAGGCCTGGGCCAGCACCCGGGCGCCGGCGTAGGCGACCAGCAGGAACACCGGGACGACGATCGCGGCCGCCGCCTCCGTCGGGCTCAGCGCATCGACGACGCCCTTGTAGAACCAGGGCACCGAGACGTTGAAGCCCTTGGCCGCGACCAGGAAGACGACGGCGATGACGACGCGGACGCGCAGGCCCGCCTCGTCCTTGGGCCACAGGTAGGGGAGCAGCGTGCGGATGGTGGCGAGATCGGCCCGCCAGGTGCCCCGCCGGACCTCCGCGTCCGGGAGCGGCGGCGCCGCGCGCCTCATGGGGTGAGCTCGAACATCATCAGCAACGTCTGCTGCAGCGGGCTGAAATTGTCGTCGGAGAGGAGATAGATCAGCGTCTCGCCGTTCGCGCCCCGTCTGGCGGCGATGCCCTCCATGTTGTCGACGGTGTCGGTACCTTCCAGCCGCGCCAGCTCGTCGCCCCTAAGGATGGCGCCGGGCTTGATGGCGGCGGCGTCGATGCGCAGCACCCGCGCCCCCACCGGCGGGAAGCGGCGCTGCAGCACCAGCACGTCGCCGCCGGGGAGCACCGCGGCGGCGGTCGCGGCGAAGCCGCCGTCGACGGCGAGCGTCAGGGTCTGCCAGCGGCCCGGGGCGCCGACCCAGCCGCGGGTGCCGCCCGGTACCGCCAGCTCTTCCGTCAGCGCCAGGATCCGGCCGTCGTCCAGCCTCGCCAGGGCCTCCAGCCCGCCGTTGGCCGGCGCATCGGCGAGGCCCGCCGGCGCCTCCACCGGGCTCGGCCGGCCGGCGAGCGTCGGGTAACGCCACAGCCGGTGGTCCTGCTCGAAGCCGACGAGAAAGCCGCCGCGCCCGTCCGGCGCCATAGACTCGGCGTCGCCGCGCAGCTTGCCGGTGGATCGCGCGCCGTCCGGGGCCAGGAGCGGGCCCATGCGGACGTCGCTCACCGACGCGAGGTCGCCCGCCCGGTCGTAGCCGAGCCTGGCCTGGAGCCTGTAGCCCATGTCGGAGATGGCCGTGAGCTCGCTGCCGTCGGCGGAGACGATCAGCCCGGACAGCCCGCCGAAGTGCGGCTCGTCGGCGCTGAGCGCCAGCCCGCCGCGGTAGCGAAGCTTGCCGGCGCCGAGGATGCTCTGGTCCTGGTTGTTGAGCGGCACCGCGCGGGAGGTGACCTCGACCGCGATCTCGTGGCGCAGTTCCTCGGCCGGCAGGCTGCGGCAGGCGCCCATGAGCACCAGGGCGAGCACCGGGGCGAGGATCGGCGCGACGAGGGATTGGCGCCGGAGCGGCACGAACGAGCGCGGGTGGGGAGGCAAACGGATCATCAAGGGCAAGATATAGGGGGACCGGCCGAACGGCGACAGCAAAGCCGATCCGCGGGCGGGCGGCGGAGCGGCGGCAGCGTTTGTGCGCGGACGACGGCGCCCCACATGTCGCGAACAAACAAGGTTCCAGGGAGGGTCGATCATGTCGCTGACGTTCAGCCGCCGCCATCTCATCCAGGGCCTGGGCACGCTGCCGCTGGCCACGGTGCTCGCCGATCCTGGGCTCGCCCGCGCCGCCGCCGGGTCGCTGCGGGAGGTGACACTGACGACCGCCGGCGACCGGAAGGTCACCGCCGCGTTGGCCGTGCCGGAGACGACGCCGGCGCCGGCCGTCATGCTGATCCACGAATGGTGGGGGCTGAACGACCAGATCAAGGCGGTCGCGGCGGAGCTGGCCGGCCAGGGATTCGTGGCGCTGGCGGTCGACCTCTATGGCGGCAAGAGCGCCGACAGCCGCGAGGGCGCCCAGGCGCTGATGCAGGCCGTCGATCCGGAGGCCGCGACCGACACGCTGGTCTCCTGGCTCGGCTGGCTGAAGACGCACGGGAAAGTGACCGGCAAGGTCGCGGTCATGGGCTGGTGCTTCGGCGGCGGCTGGGCGCTGAACGCATCGGTCGCCGAGCCGGTGGACGCCACCGTCGTCTACTACGGTAAGGTCGACAAGCCGGCCGAGCAGTTGGTGTCGTTGCAGGGGCCGGTGCTCGGCCACTTCGCCACCCGCGACGAGTTCATCGACGAGCCGATGGTCGCGTCGTTCGAAAAGGCGATGGCGCAGGCCGGCAAGCCCGTCACCGTCTACTGGTACGAGGCCGACCACGCCTTCGCCAATCCCACCGGCGGCCGCTACGACGAGGAGGACGCGGCGCTGGCCTGGTCGCGGACGCTGTCGTTCCTGCGCGAGACCCTGTGAGCCTTCAGCCGGGATCGGCCCTCACCCCGACCCTCTCCCACTTGCGCGTGCCGCGCGCGGGAGAGGGAGTCGATCGGCAACGTCGTCGCCAGATTGCCCTCGCCCGCGCGAAGCGTGGGAGAGGGAGGGGACCCGCGAAGCGGGGAGGGTGAGGGTGTCGCCAAACCGCTTCGCGGCTTGCAGCCTCGCACGCCCTCAGTGGGCGAAGATGTCCTCGTCCGCCCAGCCGTCGACGTCGAGCCGGGCGCGGGCCGGGAGGAAGCGGAAGCAGGCGTGGGCGAGGTCGGTCCGGTCCTCGCGCGCCAGCATCTCGTCGAGCCGGCGGCGAAGCTCGTGCAGGTAGAGCACGTCGCTCGCGGCGTACATGAGCTGCTCGGGCGTCAGGTGGTCCCGGCCCCAGTCGGAGCTCTGCTGCTCCTTGGTCAGGTCGACGCCGAGGAGCTCGCGGCAGAGCTCCTTCAGGCTATGCCGGTCGGTATAGGTGCGCACCAGCTTCGAGGCGATCTTGGTGCAGTACACGGGGGCGCAGAGGATGCCGAGGTAGCGGTACATCAGCCCGACGTCGAAGCGGGCGAAGTGGAACAGCTTGGTGACACCGTCGTCGGCGAGCAGCGCCTTGAGGTTGGGCGCGGCGTAATCGTCGCCGGGCGGGAACTGGACCAGGTGGCAGGTGCCGTCGCCGGCGGAAAGCTGCACCAGGCACAGCCGGTCGCGGTGGCAGCGCAGGCCCATGGCCTCGGTGTCGACGGCGACGACGTCGCCGAACGAAAGCCCGTCCGGGAGGTCGCCGCGGTGCAGCTCGATGGACGTGCCGTCCAACTTCACCCCGCCGCCGATGCTGGTCATGCCCTACGTGTCGATGGTGCCCAGGAGAAGACTCGAACTTCCACGGCCTCGCGGCCACAGGTACCTGAAACCTGCGCGTCTACCAATTCCGCCACCTGGGCGCAGGAAAGGAGGCCACGGCGCCGCCGTGTCCACGGCGGGTAGGTACGCCCCGCCCCGCCCCCTGTCAATGGGCTTGCCCAACGTGCGGACGCCGCGCCCATCGTGGAAGCCCGCGCCGACGGCCGGCGTGCACTACCCACCGGAAAAAGACGGGGTCAAGATATTTAGAACCATCGCCAGTCGCCCACCGGCACAAGCGCGAGGTTAGGAAGAGCACAGGAGATCGGGAAAACGCAGCGTGCTCATGAGATCGAGAACTAGAAAACCTCCTTGTGAAACCGGTAGACGTAGCGATATGGGCTCGCGGTTACCTGTGTGCTTTTCAGGCCAAACCCTATTTTAAACCTTAGAGACGACGCTGCAGACGCTGCGGCAACAACGGCTGCGTCGAGCACATCCTGCACCATACCGAGTCGCCACGCCCCAAATGCCACCAAAGAACCAGGACGCAAACTGAATGAAGCCTTTAAGTCGGCAAGTCTTATGGGGAACCGGGACTCGCGCAAGAGTGCAATCAAGTCGGCGCAGGATCTTCCTATGGACTCCACTGCTCGGCGTGTAGCAAGGGAACTATCCGCGCTGCCGGCAACATCTTCATAAAATTTCTCAAGTTCTGACCTGAGGTTATATAAATCACCGCGGCGTTTCTCTTTAAACTCCAGAATATCATTCAGAGGAACCACCTCGTCTGGAACGGGAACGGCACGATGCAGCTCGACCAAGACCCCGCGCCCTTCTTTAACAACGCGGTCGCGTATCAGAAGCGAGCTTTCGCCTTGCGCAAGCGCCCAAGCTCCTGGCTCGCTGTGTTCAAGGTCAAGAAAGGCTCGGATGTGAGCTTGCGCAATCACTTGCGCGCTGTCTCCCCAAAAATCATAGACGGGCCTGCTCAGCACGCCACACGTCTCAAGAAATTCTTCGTTGGGTCCGCTCGCAAGATGGAATGCCGTTGTAGTCGGCCAGACCAACCTGTCCCAAAAGAGTAGGGCGAACCTAAGCTCCTGTGGGTGTATGTTGCTGGATCTTATGCTGAGGCGGGATCCGTCTACCTCCAACGGGGGGCTGACGACTAGTCCTCTGCCAAGTTTAGGCACGGTACCGAAGTGCGGTTCAACCGCCTTTCTCCGCTTCGCCTCGCCCATCTATTCGCCTGCCTGTTGGACCGCGCGCCACTGTTGCTTTACAATGCGCATCGTCGTTCACAAACTCATGCGGTGGGCGCGCCCGCTGCGGCCAAACGTCGTCCCGCGGCTCTCGGAATTGCCAACGCGATCCGGCGCGGCTCCCGCCGTCAATGCAAAGCCAATGTATCAGGCGGAGTTTGCACGACAACCATTCGCCTTCTTCCCCCAGATGCTCGTCCCGTGGCCAGTCCATAAGCCATCCATGCGTTTGCCGAGGTTGACGGCGCCGGGCATCTGAGCTAAGCGGCGGAATTTCCGGGCTCTGGCCGCGTCGTTGGGCCGGTCTGGGCGCAGTGGAGGGCGAGGACGTGTTGGATCGGCGCCTGGTTACCGTGTTCGGCGGCGCGGGCTTCCTCGGCCGCCACATCGTCCGCAGGCTGGCGCGAGACGGCTGGATCATCCGCGTCGCCGGCCGCGACCGCGACCGCGCCCTTTTCCTCAAGATCTACGGCGACCCCGGGCAGGTGGTGCCGATCATCACCGACATCACCCGCGCCGGAAGCGTGGTCTCGGCCGTGGTCGACGCCGACGCGGTGATCAACCTGGTCGGCATCCTCGCCCCCGGCGGCCGCAACACTTTCGACGCCGTCCACGCCCAGGGCGCGGCCAACGTCGCCGCCGCCGCCCGCGACGCCGGCGCCAGGCGCCTGATCCAGCTCTCGGCCATCGGCGCGAGCCCCGACTCGCCATCCGTCTACGCCCGGACCAAGGCCGCCGGCGAGCAGGCGGCGCGCTCCGCCTTCCCCGACGTCACCATCCTCCGGCCCAGCGTCGTCTTCGGCCCGGAGGACGACTTCTTCAACCGCTTCGCCCGGATGGCGCGGATGCTGCCGGTGCTGCCGACCTTCGACACCAAGGTGCAGCCGGTCTACGTCGGCGACGTCGCCGACGCCGCGATCCAGGTGCTGGACGACCCGGCGACCAAGGGCAAGACCTACGAGCTCGGCGGCCCGCGGGTGATGACCTACCGCGAGGTCATGGAAATCGTGCTGAGGGAAACGGGCCGGCGGCGCCTGCTCGTGCCGTTGCCGCTCTCGATCGCCAACATCCAGGCCTGGTTCCTGGAGAAGCTGCCGAAGCCGATGCTGACCCGCGACCAGGTCAAGCTCCTGGGCATCGACAACGTCGTGCCGGCCGATGCCCTGGGGCTGAAGGACCTGGGCATTCCGGCCACCGGCGTCGAAGCCATCGTCCCGACCTACCTCGGCACCTACATGCCGCCGGTCAAGCAGTCGCTACGCGGCCTGTAAGTTGAGCGCCGCGCGGCTGCCGCCCTCGGCACAGCCGTCGTTGCCGCGCTTGTCGCGGCAATCCACGGGTCGATGCGCGACCCCGTCGCACATCGTCATGCGGTCATCGCGAGCCGCGAAAGCGGCGTGGCGATCCAGTATTGGCGGCACCGGATTGCCGCGTCGGGTTCGCCTCCTCCCAATAACGCCGTTGCCGTCCCTCACCACCACGACACTCTTCTCTAGAGCAACGTGCAATGAAGGTTGACGCACCGGCACCCCCGAGCAGCATCAACAGCCAGGATGGCAGCCTTCAAGCCCCATTCGTCACCCCCGGACTTGTTCCGGAGGTCCATTCATTGCTTGGATGGCCGTAACAAGTACGGCCATGACGGCTGGAAAACTCGATTGCGCCTATGACGTCTGATTCAACCTGATTGCACCTTGCTCTCTAAATCTTCCGAGCCAGCGTCAGGCCGTCGCCGATGGGCACCAGCGACAGCTCGACGCGGTCGTCGCCGTGCAGGGCGGCGTTGAAGGCGCGGATGGCCAGGGTGTCGGCGTCGGCCTTGTCCGGATCGACGACGCTGCCGCCCCAGAGCGTGTTGTCGACGGCCACGAGCCCGCCCGGACGCACCAGCGTCAGCGCGCGCTCGTAGTAGCCGGCGTAGTTCTCCTTGTCGGCGTCGATGAAGGCGAAGTCGAAGCTGCCGCCCTCGCCCGCCCCGATCAGCCCCTCCAGGGTTTGCAGCGCCGGGCCGAGGCGAAGGTCGATCCGCCCGGCGACGCCCGCCCGCTGCCAGTAGCGCCGGGCGACCCGGGTCCACTCCTCGCTCACGTCCAGGGCGAGGATGCGACCGTCCGCGGGCAGGGCGAGCGCCATGGCCAAGGCGCTGTAGCCGGTGAAGGTGCCGACCTCGAGAATCCGCCGGGCGCCGATCAGCCGCACCAGCAGCGCCATGAACTGGCCCTGCTCCGGCGCGATCTGCATCGAGCGCTGCGCCATCGCCATGGTCTCGCGGCGCAGCTCGGCCAGGATCTCCGGCTCGCGCAGCGAGACCGCGAGGAGGTAGTCGTAGAGCGCGTCCGAAAGCCCGATCGTCCGGTTCGACATGCCCGCTGCCCCATCCACGTAGCCGACGCTGCCGGCGAGCATACGCCCGGGACCGGTCGATGGGCAGCGATGCTTCCGACGGTCGGGTGCGGGCAGGCGGGGTGCGGCGCGGCGGTTACCGGCAGCGGGAAAAGCCATGGCGGGCGGGGAGCGCGCCGCTGCGGGTGAGGCGCTCGAAGTCGCCGGGGTTCGTCGCCAGCGCCTCGGCCAGGAGCGCCCCGGCGGCGGTGCAATAACGCTGGCCCGAGGCGGCGCTGCGGATCGAGGCGTCGTTGGCGAGCCGGGTGACGAAGGCGTTCATCTCGCGGCTCCCGGCGTGGCCGTAGGTGCGCGCGAACAGCCGCCGCAGCGAGGAGCCTTGGGCAGCGATCTCGCGGCGGAAGGTGGTGACGAAGGCGTTGTAGCGTCGCTCCTCGCCGCAGGCCAGCGCCGCGACCATGAGCTCGGTCTGCAGGACCCGGGCGTTCAGCGCGACCTCCTCGCGCGGCGAAACGCACGCCGCCCGCCCGGCCTCCGCCGCCGGCGCGACGGCCACGGCCATGACCAGCACCGCCAGGGCCCCGAGCGCCAGCGGCCGCACGTGTGTCCTGACAATCCGCCCGCTCATCTCGACCCTCCCCTCAGATCGCCGACAGCATGGGGGCGGAGTCCTCGATCTGCTGGATCTTCTCGAAGCCGTGGCGCAGCTCGAACATGATGAACTGCGACTGCTTGAGCGCGCTGGCGGCACTGCCGCGGGGGAAGCGGGTCGCCCAGGCGTCGATCTTCACCGTCAGCGAGCAGAGCACGCCGCCGATGGTGGTGTGGTAGCTCTTGATCAGGGACTCGACCCGACGGAACCGCTCGGCGGAGATGTTCTGCCAGATGTCCTTGGTGCTGCGCTCGAAGTTCTCGAAGCGGCCGGCGATCGAGACCATCAGGCCGTTGATGGTCGCCTCCATCTCCGAGCAGGTGCCCATGAGCTGCTCGTCGTGGGCGAGCTGGCGAAGCTGGCGGATCATCTCCAGGGTCTTGAGGAACTCGCTGATGGCCGGGACCATCTGGTCGAGGCAGTTCCGGTAGTAGGCGAGCGACAGGAAGATGTCGCCGTAGTCCTCGAGGAAGCGGGGGATGCCGGCGAGCTCAATGCCCAGGCTGTTGGCCATCTGCTGCAGCTTCGCCTGCGCCTGCTTGACGTCGGGGTTGCGGAACAGGGCGAGGATGTCGTCGAACGACCGCACCGAGACGTCGCCGTGGCCGTAGATGCGCTGGATCAGCGGGTGGGTGAAGGCGCTCATGTACGAGGTCAATTCCTTGACCTTGCGCGGCGACAGGCGCAGCGCCTCGACCTCGTTCACGGCGATGCCCTGGTCGCGGAGCATGATCCGCAGGCTGTAGACGTCGTAGCTGGGCAGGGCGGCGAGCTTGCGCAGCAGCACCAGGTCCGGGTGCGGCGGCACCACCGGCCAGCCGAACACGTTGACGATGGAGTCGACCTCGACCTGGCCGCTGCCCGACGCCGGCCCCTCGAACAGCTCGACGACGCCGTCCAGCCTGGAGTTCTTGATCATCCGGGCGTGGCGCAGCGCCCGCGTCTGCATCGGAATGATGGAGAGCGGCAGGATGTGCAGCGAGTCCCGGTCGACGTCGCTGATCTCGATGTGAAAGCGCTCGTCCTCGCCCGGCTTGCGCTGCCCTGCCTCCGCGGCCGCCCCCGTCGTCACCCCAGCTCCTCCATCAGCGCGTCGATCTCGGCCTGCGTCTTGGCGATGCCGGGGAGCTGCGGGCCGCAGGCGCGAACCTCGCCGTCGTCCTGGCCCGGCCGCAGCTGCGCCGGCTGCGGCTGCGGCAGCACCGCCGCCAGGTCCACCGAGGCGATGCCGAGCCGGCCGGTGAAGGTCGCGATCAACTGGTCGATCTTGACCTCGGTCTCATGCAGCGCGGTCGCGATCTTGCGGACCCGCTGGCCGGTCAGGTCCTGAAACGTGCAGGCCTCGTAGATCTGCGTCGCCGCAGCGCTCAGCGCCTCCTTGCTGGCACTGGCGCGGCCGTCGGCCATGGCGTCGATGGCCTCGGCGGCGTCCATGATCCGGTTGGTCGCCGCGGCGGTTGTCTCCGAGATCGCCTCGAGCTCGTCGGTGGCGGTCGGGATGTAGTGGGTCTTCAGCTCAGGCCCGATCTGCGACAGGTCGGTGCGGACACCCTGGATGTAGGCCAGGATCCCCTGCAGCTCGACGACCAGCGTCGCCTCCGCCTCCCGCCGCCGCGCGCGCAGCACGACGATGAGCTGCTCGATCAGGCTCTGCATGTCGGCGGCCGACCGGGGCGCGGCCGACCGGGGCGCGGCGGTATCGTTGGCGTGGCTCATCGGATGCGCCCCCGCCTCAGGCGTTGGCGAAGACGGTGGCCAGCTTCTTGCCGAGGGTCTCCGCGTTGAACGGCTTGACGATGTAGTTGGAGACGCCGGCCTGCTTGGCGGCGATGACGTTCTCGGACTTGCTCTCCGCGGTCACCATGATGAAGGGAGTGCCGGCGAGCTTGGGATCGGCGCGCACCTCCTTCAGCAGGTCGAGGCCGTTCATCGGCTCCATGTTCCAGTCGGAGATGACCAGGTCGTACTTGCCCTGGCGCAGCTTGGCCAGCGCCTCGGAGCCGTCCAGCGCCTCGTCGATGTGGCTGAACTCGAGCTGGCGGAGCAGGTTGCCGATGACCCGCAGCATGGTCTTGTAGTCATCGACGATCAGGATCTTCATGTTCTTGTTCATCGGCGGGGCGCTCCCTGGCGGATGGTGCGGATGGCGGACTTGCAGCCCCGGCGAAGCCGCCGCGGCGCGGAACTGGAGGGAGGCTACGCCGCCCGCGTTGTCGGACGATGTCGCCGCGCCCGGCGACAATGTCGAAATGCGTCCCGATGTTGCGGGCTATTGCCAGACGCACACGCTCTGGTGGGGTGGACCATTATGACGGTTTTATGCGCACGGGCGGACCCACGCGGGTAGAGCGCGGAGCGAAGAACCGCTGACTGGGGTGTTTGTTACCATAACGCCGGAGTGAACTGCCGAAACGTTGACTTAATGAGCGGCCGCCACGGCGCGTGTCATCCCCGGGAGGCGAGCACCGAGGCGATGCCGCGGACGCCGCACCAGACGAACGCCGGCTTGCCGAGTGCGACGCGGGCCGCGAGCGGGTCCTCGCGCCGAAGCTTGCCCGAAAGCGTCACGGCGATGTCGACGATGACGGCGGACTCCATGGCTAGCCGGCGGCTGGCGAGCCCGGCCGGCAGCCGCCGCGCCTCGACGAGCAGGGCCTCGACGCCGTCGAGGCAGCGGTCGACGACGCGGCGCAGGCCCCGGCTCAGGCCGTTCCGGCCCAGGTCCGCCACCTTTCCCCCCTCCGCGCCCAACCAGTCCTCGGGCAGGTAGACCCGGTCCAGCGTGCGGTAGTCGTCGCCGCAGTCCTGCAGGTGGTTGATCACCTGCAGCGCGTTGCAGAGCGCGTCCGACGGGCCGTAGCCGTGGCGGGAGCCGCCGTGGAGGTCGAGGAGGTAGCGCCCGACCGGCGCGGCGGACTTGAAGCAGTAGCCCATCAGCTCGTCCCAGTCGGCGTAGCGGGACTTGACCGCGTCCTGCTCGAAGGCGGCGATCAGGTCGAGGCAGTGGCGCGGCGAAACGCCGGTCCCGACGAGGGAGGCGCGCATGGCCCCGGCCTTGGCCGGGACGGGGCCCGCCCTGGCGTCGCCGCGGACGCCGGCGGCGAAAGCCTCGAGCCTCGCGATCTTGTCGTCGGGTGCGAGCGCCGGGTTGTCGGCGATGTCGTCGATGGCCCTGGCGAAGGCGTAGAAGGTGGCGACGTGGGGCCTGAGCGCTGCCGGCAGCAGCCAGGAGCCGACCGGGAAGTTCTCGTACGCCGCGTCCTTGCCGGACGGGGTCTCCAGCGCCGCCGCCTGACGATCCGCGCGAGCCGGCCCGGCCGACGGCTGGTCGGGCACGGCGGCCGTCAGGCCTGGCGCTTGATGCGCCGGCGCATCTCGTCGAGCAGCCCGGCGACCTTGCCGCCGCTGTTGCGGATGACCGAGGCGAATTCGGAACGCTGGGTCTGGCCCAGGCTGACGCCCTCGACGTAGACGTCGACGATCTTCATCGTCTCGTCGCGGGCGCGCACCCGCCAGCCCACTCCCACCGGCTGGCCGCCCGCCGGCCGGGTGATGTCGGAAAAGACGAGCACGTCGCCGCTCGCCTCGTCCACGACCGAGCGGCTCACTGTCAGCTTCTCGCCGCTGTAGCGCGAGAAGCGCTCGACGTAGGTGGTGACGATCAGGTCCTCGAACAGGGTCAGGTAGTCCGCCTGCTCGGCCGCAGACGCCTGTTGCCAGTAGCGGCCCAGCACCCACCGGCCGATGGTGTCGACGGCGAAGTAGCGCCCGAGCAGCTCGCGGACCCGGTTCTCGCGCTGCTCGCGGGAGGCGCCGGCCGTCGTCAGCGCGGCGATGGCCTCGTCGGCCAGGGAGGCGACGAAGGCCTCGGCCCGTTGCCCGGCCTGGGGGTCGGCAGCCGAGGCGGGCGCTGGCCTTGCGGCGCCGGCAGCCATGACCATGAGCCCGACCAGCAGACAGGCGAGCAGGCGGGCGAGCCGGGGCAAAGGCGTTCGCAGCATGAACAATCTCCCGTGTCGGGCGGCGCCGACGAAGCGCATGCCCGCTGACGTAAATGGCAGACTGCCGATCACTTGCAAGAAATCAAGCGTCGACTTGGCGTAGGGGGCTCAGGCCGCGGCGGGACGTGCCTGCCCCGCCGGGATCGTGCGACATGTTGGTTAAGCCATCGTGTCTTGGGCGTGTCCGCGGGGCGTGCGGGCGAAAACCGGTTGTAAGGCTCGACGAATGCGAGTATTCGTGGAGCGACCAAGGCCGCATGCTCGCCTCTGGGGCGGGCAAAGACGGTCAGGAAACGGGCAGGCTCGTGCATCAACATCATCGCCAAGGCGCAGACAGCCAGCGAACGTGTGCGTGGGGCATGCCGTCTGCCAGCCCGCGACGGAACGTCGTCGGGCGCATGAAAACAACGTCCTGGGAGGTACCATGTCGAACGCGAGAGGTAGGATCCGCACCCAAACCCTGATGGCGGCCGTGCTCGCCGCCGGATTGGCCGCCGGCGCGGCCAAGCCGGCCGACGCGGCGAAGGGCGACCGGGTGCGCTGGGGGGTGCCGATCGCTTTCAGCAGCAACCTCATCGCGCTGGGCGACACCCTGCCGTGGGTGGCGAAGCAGCTCGAGGCGATGAGCGACGGCGACGTCCGCTTCGAGATCTTCGAGCCGGGCAAGATGATCCCGGCCATCGAGGTGTTCGACGCCGCCAGCTCCGGCAAGATCGACGCCGGCTACTCGTGGATGGGCTACGAGCAGGGCAAGATCCCGGCCGCGCCGCTGTTCGGCGCCGTGCCCTTCGGCATGAACCCCTGGGAGTTCTCCGCCTGGATGTACAGCGGCGGCGGCGACGCGCTGCTGAAGGAGGTGTTCGCGCCGCACAACGTCGTGCCGATCTACTGCGGCGTCGTCAGCCCGGAGACGGCCGGCTGGTTCCGCAAGGAGCTGACCTCGCTCGACGACGTCAAGGGGCTGAAGATCCGCTTCGCCGGCCTCGGCGGCAAGGTGATGCAGAAGGTGGGCGCCAGCGTCACCGTGCTTCCCGGCGGCGAGATCTTCCAGGCCCTGGAGAAGGGCGTGATCGACGGCACCGAGTTCTCCATCCCGACCGCCGACGAGCAGTACGGCTTCTACAAGGTCGCGAAATACAACTACTTCCCGGGCTGGCACCAGCCCTTCACCGCCCAGTACCTCTACGTCAACAAGGGCGCGTGGGACAAGATCACCCCGGCCACCCAGGCGATGATCAACACCGCCTGCATCGCCGGCGTGAACATGTCGCTGTCGAAGTCCGAGGCGAAGCAGGCGGCGGCGGTGAAGTTCTTCAAGGACCACGGGGTGACGACGACGACGCTGTCGCCGGAGATCCTGGCCGGCTTCCGCAAGGCGACGGAAGAGGTCCTGAACGACGAGGCCGGCAAGGACGCGATGTTCAAGAAGGTGCTGGACGCTCAGCGCGCCTTCGCGAAGGACTACGCCACCTGGGCCGATCTCGGCTACCTGTCGCGCGGAGAGGTGACCGAATAGCACTCGCGACGGGGCAGGCCCCGCCATGGGCAACGGCTCTCGCGAGGTGACACCGGAGGTGGCCGGCTACGAACCGGCCACTCTCCCGGTAACCGCCTTTTCCCTCGCCATCGACCGCATCGTCCGCTGGCTGGGCGAGAAGGCCTCGTGGCTTTGGCTGGTCCTGGTGCTGGTCATCGTCTTCCAGGTCGCCCAGCGCTACCTCTTCGGCGTCGGCTCCATCGCCCTCGAAGAGCTGCAATGGCACATCTACGGCGTGGCCTTCCTCCTCGGCCTCGGCTTTTGCCTGCAGGCGGACCGCCACGTCCGCATCGACGTCCTCGCCGAGCAGTGGTCGCTGAGGACCAAGGCCTGGATGGAGCTGATCGGGCTCGTCGTCTTCCTGCTGCCGTTCGTCATCGCCGTCATCTACGAGTCGACGAAGCTCGCCTACACGGCCTGGCAGTTCGGGGAGATCTCGTCGGCGCCCGGCGGGCTGCCCTACCGCTGGCTCATCAAGGGCGTCATCCCGCTCGGCTTCTTCCTGCTGGGCATCGCCGCGCTGTCGCGGCTCTCGCGCTGCACCGCCTACCTCTTCGGCATTCCCCGGCCGATCTTCCGCGACACCAGGTCCTGAGGCGAACCGGCCATGGAAGCGTTCGAATACATCGTCATCGTCTACCTGGTCCTGTTCATCGCCCTCCTGTTCACCGGCTTCCCCATCGCCTGGATCCTGGGCGGCCTGTCGCTGCTGTTCGCCGGCGCGGGGATCCTCCTGTCCAACGTCTTCGACGTCGACACCTTCCTCATGGACGGCTGGCCGCGGTTCGCCATCATCTCCGACCGGGTCTGGGCGCAGGTGCAGAACTGGGTGCTGGTCGCCTTGCCCATGTTCATCTTCATGGGCCAGATGCTCGACCGCTCCGGCGTCGCCGAAGTGCTGATGACCAACTTCGTCCGGGTCTTCGGCCGGCTGCGGGGCGGCCTGGCGCTGACGGTGGTGATCATCGGCGTGCTGCTCGCCGCCTCCACCGGCATCGTCGGCGCCTCCGTCGTCCTGCTGGCGGTGATGTCGATCCCGATCATGCTGGAGAACGGCTACAGCAAGGAGCTGGCGAGCGGCGTCGTCGCCGCCTCGGGGACGCTCGGCATCCTCATCCCGCCCAGCATCATGCTGGTGCTGATGGCCGACCAGCTGGCGATCTCGGTGGGCGATCTGTTCATGGGCGCGCTGATCCCGGGCCTGCTGCTCGGGTTCTCCTACATGATCTACGTGCTGGTGCTGGCGCAGTTCCGCCCCGACCTGGCGCCGCCGCCCAAGGACCTGCCGCCCCTCGACCTGAAGTCGGTCATCGCCACCCTGCTCGCGGTGGTCCCGCCGGCGGCCCTGATCGTCGCCGTGCTCGGCTCGATCTTCTTCGGCATCGCCACACCGACCGAGGCCGCCGGCCTCGGCGCCTTCGGCGCGATGCTGCTCGCCGCGGTCAACGGCCGGCTGAACCTGCGGGTGCTGCGCGAGGCCTGCATCGAGACGATGCACACCACCTCGTTCATCTTCGCCCTGTTCATCGGCGCGACCGCCTTCTCGCTGGTGATGCGCTCGTTCGGCGGCGACGAGTTCATCGCCGACGTCCTGCATGCGCTCCCGTTCGGCGAAACCGGCGTCGTCATCTTCATCCTGCTCCTCGCCTTCATCCTCGGCTTCTTCCTCGACTGGCTGGAGATCACCCTGATCATGCTGCCGCTGGTGGCGCCGGTGGTGATCGAGCTCGGCTTCGACGTCCGCTGGTTCACGGTCATCTTCGCCATCTGCCTGCAGACGTCGTTCCTGACGCCGCCGGTCGGCTTCTCGCTCTTCTATCTGAAGGGCGTCTGCCCGCCGAGCATCACCACGACGCACATCTACCGCGGCATCATTCCGTTCGTGATCCTGCAGGTCGCCTGCGTCGCCGCCGTGTTCATCTGGGAGGACCTGGTCCTTTGGCTCCCGGAGGTGGTCTATGGCCCCGACTGACGCCGGCGCTCGAAAGGTGCCGTCATTGCGAGGAGGCGAAGCCGACGCGGCAATCCAGCCACTGGATCGCCACGCCGCCCCGCGGCTCGCGATGACGAGGTGGGTGACGGGCGACGTCAGGGCGGGCAACGTCAGGACGGGCAACGTCGAGGCAGGGGCGGGACGCTGATGGCGCTGCACGACGTCCTGGTGTTCCTCGACCAGTTCGCCCATTCGGCGGTGCGCCTGGACGCCGCCGCCGACCTCGCCGCCCGCCACGGCGCCCGGCTGATCGGCCTGCGCGTCGAGGTCCATCCGCACGTACCGGCCGCCATCCGCAGCGCCATCGTCGCGGGCGCCTTGGAGGTGCACTCCGACGCCGTCCGGGCCGACACCGTCAGGATCGAGGGGCAGTTCCGCGCCGCCGCCGAAGGCCGCGGCGTGGCTCACGAATGGTGGGTCGTGCGCGACGGCGGGATCGCCAAGGTCACCGAACTCGCCCGCTACGCCAACCTCACGGTCATCGGCCAGGCAGCGCCGGATGCGGACGAGGAGTTCTCCGGCGAGACTTTGATCCACGAGCTGGTGCTGGGCTCCGGCCGGCCGGTGCTGGTCGTCCCCCACGTACCGCTGGCGGGCGACTTCGGCCGGAGGGTCGCCGTCGCCTGGAACGGCAGCCGCGAGGCCAGCCGAGCGGTCGCCGACGCCATGCCGCTGCTCCGCCACGCCGAGCGCGTCGCCGTGCTGCTGGCGAAAGGCGAGGGCCGGACGGGCATGGCCGACCTGATCCGCGGCCACCTCGCCCGCAACGGGATCTACGCCGAGATCCTGGCGGTGGAGGCCGGCGCCTCCGACCACGACGCCGGCACGGCAGTGCTCGCCGAGGCCGACGCCTTCTCCGCCGACCTGCTGGTCATGGGCGCCTATGGCCGCTCGCGGGTGCGCGAACTGGTGCTGGGCGGCGCCACCCGGCACGTGCTCCAGCACCTGCCGATCCCGGCGCTCATGTCGCATTAGCGCCTGATGGCGCCCGCGCCCGGCCGGCGGCGCAGGATGACCGGTCCGGCATCGAGGGACATCGACATCGCCGGCTTGAGGTGAGGAAACAGTAGAGCATGAAGAACAAGGTCGTCACCGCCGACGAGGCCATCGCGATCATCCGCGACGGCGACACGCTCGCGAACACCGGCTTCGTCGGCGACGGCGCGCCGGAGGAGCTTCTGACCGCGCTCGAGCGGCGGTTCCTGGAGACGGGCCGGCCGCGGAACCTCACCCTGGTCTTTGCCGCCGGCCAGGGCGACGGCGCCGAGCGCGGCCTCAATCACCTTGGCCACAGCGGCCTGCTCAGGCGGGTGGTCGGCGGCCACTGGGGGCTGATCCCGAAGATCGGCCAGCTGGCGCTCGCCAACAAGGTCGAGGCCTACAACCTGCCGCAGGGGGTGATCTCGCATCTCTACCGCGACATCGCCGCCGGCAAGCCCGGCACCATCACCAAGGTGGGCCTGCGCACGTTCGTCGACCCAAGGCTCGAGGGCGGCAAGATCAACGCCATTTCCACCGAGGACTTGGTCCAGGTCATTGAACTCGCCGGCGAGGAATGGCTGTTCTACAGGGCCTTCCCGATCCACGTCGCCTTCGTGAGGGGCACGACCGCCGATCCCAACGGCAACGTCACCATGGAGCGCGAGGCGCTGACCCTCGACAACCTCGCCATGGCCACCGCCGCGCGCAACTCCGGCGGGTTCGTCATCGCTCAGGTGGAACGCATCGCCGAGCCGGGATCGCTGAACCCGAGGCAGGTGAAAATTCCCGGGGTCATGGTCGATTGCGTCGTCGTCGCCAAACCCGAGCTGCACGCCCAGACCTACGCCACCCAGTACAACCCGGCCTACTCCGCCGAGATCCGTGTCCCGCTCGGGGCCATGCCGCCGATGCCGCTCGACGAGCGCAAGATCATCGCCCGGCGCGCCGCCTTCGAGCTTCCGGCCGGCGGCGTCGTCAACCTCGGCATCGGCATGCCAGAGGGCGTGGCCTCCGTCGCCAACGAGGAGAAGATCCTCAGGTACGTGACGCTGACCGCGGAGCCGGGCGTGATCGGCGGCCTGCCGGCCAGCGGGCTGAACTTCGGCGCCGGGGTCAACTCCGAGGCGATCATCGACCAGAACCAGCAGTTCGACTTCTACGACGGCGGCGGCCTGGACATGGCCTGCCTCGGCCTCGCCGAGTGCGACCGCCACGGCAACCTCAACGTCAGCCGCTTCGGCCCCAAGCTCGCGGGCGCCGGCGGCTTCATCAACATCAGCCAGAACGCCCGGAAGGTCGTGTTCGCCGGCACCTTCACCGCCGGCGGCCTTCGTATCGCGGTCGAGGACGGCAAGCTCCGGATCGTCCAGGAGGGCCGGGCGCGCAAGTTCGTCGAGCAGGTCGGCCAGGTGAGCTTCAGCGGCGAGTACGCCGCCGAGATCGGCCAGCCGATCCTCTACGTCACCGAGCGCTGTGTCTTCCGCCTCACCAAGCGGGGGCTGGAGCTGTCCGAGGTGGCGCCAGGGATCGACGTCGAGCGCGACATCCTGGCGCATATGGCCTTCGAACCGGTGATGCGCGGCGTCGGCGTCGCGCCCATGGACCCCCGCATCTTCCAGCCGGGCCGGATGGGTCTGGAGACGGAGCTGGTCGGGCGCATGGATCTCGCCTCCCGCATCAGCTACGACCCGGACCGGAACATCATGTTCCTCAACTTCGAGGGCATGTACGTCAGGACGGAGAAGGACATCGAGACCGTACAGGGGACCGTCGAGGCCTACTGCCGCAAGATCGGCCGGCGCTGCGCCGTCATCGTCAACTACGACAGCTTCCGCATCGACGAGGCGGTGATCGACGCCTATGCGCGGATGGTCCAGTACATGGAGGAGAACTACTACACGCGCGTCACCCGCTATGCGACCGGCGCGTTCCTGCGGATGAAGCTCGGGGAGGCCCTGTCCGAGCGGAAGATCGCGCCGCACGTCTTCGAAAGCGAGACCGAGGCGCGGGCGTTCCTGACGCAGGGCGGCGAGGGCTGACGGCGGGGCCGGCCCGCCGGCAAGAACAGGGAAGGGAGGCGAGATGGCCAGGGTGTGCGGCCCGATCCTCGGCTGGCGCGGCCAGGACGGCGACGCTTGGCGCGTCTCGGTCATGGTCGCCCATCGTGGCGACGACGGGCCGGGAGCGCTGAGCTACGGCGTTGGCGAGAACACGGCGGAGGCCTCGGCGCCGCTTGCGCCCATCGGCAGCCTCGGCACCGTCGCCGTCTTCGCCGTCGAGCTGAGCCTGCCGCTTGGCCAGGCGGAGCAGACGGTCACCTACGGCTTCGCCGGAGAGGACCGGCGCTGGCGCTTCACCCTGCCGGCGCGCGGCGTGGCGCCGAGGCTCGCCTACGGCTCGTGCAACGGCTTCTCGCTGCCCGGCGACATGAAGAAGATCGCCGACAAGAACGCGCTGTGGCGCGACATGGCCGGGGAGCACGCCCGCCAGCCCTTCCACCTGCTCCTGCTCGGCGGCGACCAGATCTACGCCGACCAGCTCTGGGACACGGTCCCGGAACTCGCCCGCTTCAACGAGCGGCCGCGCGCCGAGCGGGCCCGCCGGCCGGCCGGCGCCGGGCTGCGCCGCGCGGTGGAGCGCTTCTATGCCGACCTCTACGCCGCCCGCTTCTCGCAGGCGGAGGTGGCCGAGGCGTTGGCCGGCATCCCGACGCTGATGATGTGGGACGACCACGACATCTTCGACGGCTGGGGCTCGTACAGCCCGGAGGAGCAGGCCTCGCCGGTATTCCAGACCATCTTCGCCGCCGCGCGGACCGCCTT
>Ga0209573_1000735_pt1 | contig 61116 bp, 53 predicted proteins | sample TNRBio252014_DNA_FD_185870 | JGI IMG/M metagenome (GOLD analysis project Ga0209573, IMG submission 185870) | Wastewater treatment Type I Accumulibacter community from EBPR Bioreactor in Madison, WI, USA - TNR Reactor_6/25/2014_ DNA (SPAdes)... | ecosystem: Engineered > Bioreactor > EBPR >...
GCGCAGCACCTTACCCGTGGCAGTTATTTTGAACCGCTTGGAATAAGCTTTCCTCGTCTTGGCGATACCGGCATTTTTGGACATAGGGGCGCGGATGCTAAATGAGAAGACCGTTTCGGCAAGATGTTTTTCACCCGGGTGTGCGGAGAGGCGAAAAACCACTCAAACCATCAGCTCTCAAATGTGGGAATCAGAAAAACTCAAAATATCAAAAATTAAAGTTGTCTTAATTATCCGAGATTGCTAAAAGAACCGCCATCACGCGGAACATCCATGACTTCCTCTCCCCCCACCTCTTCCGCAACTCCAGCCGCGCTTGCGGACCTGGAACAGGGGATGGAACAGCTCAAAATCGCCAATTATTACCTGCGTGTGGCGCTGGACCAAGTGGCCGATGGCGTGGTGATCGTGGAAAGCGAGGCCAGTGATCCGAAAAGCGGCCCCAAGGTGCTCTTCAGCAACGCCGCCGCCGCCATGCTGGCCGGAGCCGACCCTGAGGCCGGACTGCGCGGCCTCGGCTTGAATGATCTCGTCGCGGGCGACCGTGATGCCACGACGCTGCTGAAAAGCCTGCGCCTGGCCGTGGAAAACGGCGGCTGCCACGAATGCGAATGCCAGTTACAAAGCCTGCGCACGCAGGTGCCCACCCCCTGCAAGTGGCGCGTGAGAGCTGTCTTTAACAGCATGCGCAAGCTGCTGAACTTCACGATTCTCATCAGCCCCGCACAGACGGCATGCAGCGTCGCCAAAACGGAAACAAAACCTGCAGCGGATGATTTGGACGCGCAGTCGGAGCAGCTCCGCAAAGAAAACCTCGCCGCGCTGGCCCAGGGCATAGCGCATGACGTGAACAACCTCCTCGGCCCCGTCACGGTGCGCTTGTCCGCCTTGATCCAGCAGGTGCAGGAGCACCCAGGACTGGCGCAGGAGCTGCAGCTCGTGTTTGCCGGCTTGAAACGCGCCAAGCAGTTCACCTCGCAGGTCGTCACGGCCTCGAAGGCGAAACCCCGCAAGCATGAGCCGACGGACATCGCCGCTTTGATGCGCGACACCGTCGAATTCGCCGGTGCTGGCTCCAATGTGCATGTCTGCGTCCGCAACGATGACAATCTGCGCCTCGCGCTCGCCGATCCGGTAAAGCTCAGCCAGGTGCTGCAAAATCTCGTCATGAACGGCATCCAGGCCATGCCGCACGGCGGCTACATGGATGTGGAGGCACACAACCACCTCGTGGGTGCTGCGGGCGATGGCACGCTGAAGCCCGGCCAGCATGTGCGCCTCATCGTGCGTGATCGCGGCTGCGGCATCACCAAGGAAAATCTCGACCGCCTCTTCCGCGAATCCTTCACCACGAAGCCTGACGGCAACGGCATCGGCCTCACCACCTGCAAACGCTTCATCGATGAGATGGGCGGCGACATCCGCGTGACCTCCACGCCGAACATCGGCACGGAGTTCAGCGTGACACTACCCGCCGCATCATCCGGCACCACGCAGCCGCTCATCCCGGCCGACGCCGCGCCTGTGCCGCTCAAGCATGGCAAAGGCACGGTGCTCATCGTCGATGACGAGGACGACTTGCGCAAAGTCGCGCACATGATCCTCACACGCTGCGGCTATGAGGTCGTGCAGTGCGACAACGGCCAGGACGCCGTGAAAATCTACCAAAGCCTGTTCCGCACCGGCACGCCGCCGGATGTCGTCCTCATGGATCTCACGCTGCGCGGAGGCATGAACGGCACCGAGACCGCCGCTGAAATCCTGCATCTCGATCCCGAGGCCCGCGTCGTCTGCACCAGCGGCAGCGTCACACAGGAGGTGCAGATGATTTTCCTGGAGCGCGGCTTCGTCGGCGTGCTGCCCAAGCCCTACGAGGCCGGTGAGCTCACGCAGACCGTGCATCGCGTCGCCACGATGATGAAACGGAATTGAGCGTGCGCGGAGCCGTGCTTGTGTCGATAATCACCGACTCACATGAAAACACGCCGCCACTTCCTCTCCGGCCTCGCCACAGCCGCAGCCGCCACGTTCACCGAAACGCTGCGTGCCGCTCCTGATCCGAAAAAAGACACCGTCATCGGCCACGGCACACATCGCTACAAGGTGAACAAGGAATGGGTGCCCGCAGGCCAGGGACGCCATCATCCCATCCTCAACTGCCACGAGATGGTGCAGGTCAAAGACGGACGCCTCTTCATGATCGGCGATCACTGGGACAATCAGATGCTCGTCTTCAACCCAGACGGCACCATCCTCGAATCCTGGGGCAGCATGTGGCCTGGCGGGCACGGTTTGACGCTATCGAATGAAAACGGGGAAGAGTTCCTCTTCGTCACAGACAGCGGCCTGTGGAAGTCCGGCAGCACTGGCTATCGCCAAACTGGCCGCATCACGAAAACTGACCTCGGCGGCAGAGAAATCTTCTCCATCAGCCATCCCATGAGCGTCGGTGCCTATGAACCGGACATGGTCTTCAACCCCACCGAAACAGCCATCGCTCCGAACGGCGACATCTATATCGTGGATGGCTACGGCTCGCAGTTTGTCCTGCGTTACGATGCGCGTGGCAAGTTCATCCAGCGCTTCGGCGGCAACAAGGATGTGCCTTTCGAGCAGCGCCTCAACAATGCCCACGGCATCGCCATTGACACGCGCCAGGGCACCGACAAGGCCACCGTCATCGTCACCTCACGCGTCGATAACTGCTTCCGCCGCTTCACGTTGGATGGAAAGTATCTCGAAACGCTCGCCGTCCCCGGCTGCATGGTCTGCCGCCCCGTCATCGCCGGTCAGGAGCTCTACGCCGGGGTTTGCTGGTCCAAGACGCCTGAGATCAACAAGCTCCCGCAGAACCCCAGCGGCTTCACCGTCATCCTCGATGCCGCAGGCAAAGTCATCAGCGCTCCCGGCGGCACTGAACCCGTGTATGAAGAAGGCAAACTCAAGCCCCTCATGCAAGCCGAACGAGTTTTCGATCATGGGCACGATGTCTGCGTATTAGAAAACGGTGATCTCATCGTCTGCCAGTGGAACGCCCTCCAAACCTACCCGATCAAGCTCGAAAAAATCGCCGCCTAGTTGTCACGATTGAAGTGATTTGCCGAAAGAGAGGAAAAGAGCCGATCCCATAGCCAGTCCTTCTGATTTTTTCCTTCTTTCCACTTTTTCGGCCATCGAATTCCCCTCATGAAATACTTAACGATCGTGCGTCACGCCAAGTCCAGTTGGGGCCAGCCTGGACTCGCGGATCATGATCGGCCGCTGAATGAGCGCGGCAAAAAAGCCGCCCCTGCCGTTGCCGCGTTTCTGCACCGCACCTACTTCGGCGGCAGCGGCTCCCCTGCCCTGCTTCCCCTGCCGGACAAGCTCGTCACCAGCACCGCCCTGCGCGCCCTCACCACCGCGCAGATCATGCGCGAGACCTTCGCCCTGCCCGTGGAGGATCTGCTTCTCCAGTCCCAGCTCTACCTCGCCGAATCCGAGCGCATCCTCGATGTCATGCGCAACTTCGAGGAAAGCTGGAACCACGTCATGATCTTCGGGCATAACCCCGGCATGCATGATTTCGCCGAGCACATCCTCGCCCGCGCCCACATCCCGAAGATGCCCACCTGCACCGCCGTCATCATGGCCTTCCCGCATGAGTTCTGGGGCCTCGCCGACTGGAACGAGGCCCAGCTCATCGGCTACATCACCCCCAAATCCCTCGAACGCCGCTTCCCCGAGCTCTACGCCGGCATCTCGCGCGAGGATGGGGAGGATTAAACCCCTTCCACCCCGTCAGGCGGCGGCACCCGCCGGATCGTCACCTTGTCGATACGCTGCCGGTCCGTGTCGGTGATTTCGAGTTCGTGAGCACCGGAGGTGAAGCACTCGCCCTCCTTCGGCACATGGCCAAGACGGTGCAAGATGAAGCCGGACAGCGTGCGGTACAGACCCTCGTGGATCTCCTCGCGCGGCAGCACCAGGCCCGTCGCGGCGGCCACGTCCTCGATGTCCATCTGCGCGTCGGCGATCCAGGCGTTCTCGCCCTGCTCACGCACCTGCGGGCGCTCGCGCTGGTCCTGGTCCGGCATGGAGCCGAGAATCGCCTCCATCATGTCATTGAGCGTCACCAGCCCGGCCACACCGCCGAACTCATCCACCACCAGCGCCAGATGACGGCGCAGTTTGCGAAATTCCTCAATGATGCGAGGGCAGGCCATCGTTTCCGGCACAAACACCGGCTCCTTCAGCAAAGATTCGAGCCGGGGCACCTCCCCCATCTGCCGCCGCGCCCACAGCGCCTTCACCGAGATCATGCCCAGCACGTTGTCACGCGTGCCGCGATGCGCGGGGAAGTGCGAATGCCCGCTGGCGGCGATTTTCTGGCAGTTGTCCTCGTCACTCTCATCCAGGTCGATCCACACGATGCTGTTCTTCGGCGTCATCACATCGCTGGCCACTAGGTCGTCCAGCTCCAGCACGCCCTCGACCATGCGCTGCTCGCTTGGTTTGAAGACCCCGCTCAGCGTGCCCTGGTGAATCATCGCCCGCACCTCCTCCTCGGAAACACCCTGCTCGCTGCCCGCCTGCGCTCCCAGCAAGCGGGCGATCAGGCCGCTCGTCGCGTCCAGCAGGTTCACCACCGGCCCGGTCAGGCGTGAAAGCGCCGCCATCGGCCGGCTCAGCCGCGCCGCCATGGTCTCGGGCGACACGATCGCCAGCCGCTTCGGCACCAGCTCCCCCACGACCACCGAGAGAAACGTGATGCCTGACACCACGATGACCGTGGCCAGCGTGCCCGCCCACGGCTGCAAAAACGCCACCCCCGCGAGCATCGGCGTCAACAGGCCGATCAAGGCCGCGCCGCTCGACGCCCCCGCCAGCGTGCCCACCAGCGTGATGCCCACCTGCACCGTGGAAAGCAGCACCCCAGGATTTTCCACCAGCCGCATCGCCGTCCGCGACCCGTGGGTGCCCTTGTCCACCAGCACCTGCAGCCGCGCCTTGCGGGACGACACCACCGCGATCTCCGCCATCGCGAAGATTCCGTTGGCAAGAAGCAAAACCAACAGCAGGCCGATCTCGAAAAGAATTCCAGTCATGTGCCATCCATCCAATCAAGGAACCGCCTTTCTGCAATCAGAACGCCAGATGTTGAGGCCAGCGCCACAAATCATCCGCCCATCCGGCTGCGATGCTCGCTGGGCCGCCAGCCGATCCATTTTTTGAAGGTGTTGCTGAAGACGAAGGGATTCATGTAGCCGACCTCATGGGAGATCGTCTCGACCTTGAGGTTGGTGGTGGAAAGCAGTTCGGCGGCCTTGCGCATGCGCAGCCAAGTGACGTGATGCATGGGGGTGCGACCGAGCGCCTTGCGGCAGAGGCGGCGCAGATGCTCGGCGCTGACGTGGGCCTGCCGGGCGAGTTCATCCAGAGTCCAGTCATGGCCGACGTTGGCGGAGACTTTTTCCCAGATGCGGTGCAGTCGGTCGTCCACCTGCCAGGGCTGGGCGAAACGCTCGATGTAGTGCTGCACCAGCTCGACCCAATGAAACATGGCGGCGGGTTTGGCCTCGTGTCCGGCCTCCTCGATGAGTCCTTCGATGGCATTCCACAACGCGGTGCCGGCAAAGGGGGCCATGAGCGGCGAGCTGCTGCTGAGGATGGGCTTTTGCTCCGGCTGCTGCTCGTAGCGCACCCAGCAGCAGCGCCAGATCTTACCGGGCACGGCCTGGAAGGCGTTCACCATGAACGGCGGCAGCGCCACGGCCATGCCCGCGCCGCATTTCTTCCACGCACCATCCACCAGCACGCGGCCCTCACCCTCCAAGCAGGCGAGGAAATACAAACCGCCCTGATGCATGCGCACGATGCGGTAAGGTGCCCGCGCCGTCATGACGCCCGCATGGGCGATGCGGTGCGTGCCAAGCGTGCCGCACACCGGCGCACCACGCAGCCAGGCGCGCGCGTCCCGCTCCGTGGCCCGCACCACGCGGAACTCCGTGCCCGGCCCGTGCGTGTGGGTTTCAGATAGCTCTTGGATGGCAGCTTTGGCGTGCATGGAGGGGAAGTTGACGGTTGTTTACGTGGTTGACTGTTGTTGACGATGGTTTCAAACCACTGTCATCCACCGTCAACGATCGTAAACCACCGTCAACCCAACCTAACGCCATGCCCAATCCCTGGACCGGAATCGGAAATCCCTACACGAAGCAAGAAGTCGTTGATCGCCTGAAGGCGACGCTGGCGAAAGGCGAGCCGATCATCGCTGCGGGCGCGGGCACGGGCATCAGCGCGAAGTTCATCGAGAAGGGCGGCGCGGATTTGATCATCATTTATAACAGCGGCCGTTTCCGCATGATGGGGCACGGCAGCACCTGCGGCCTGATGGCTTATGGCGACGCAAACGCCATCGCCATGGAGATCGGCGAGTATGAAGTGCTGCCGGTGGTCAAGGAGATCCCGGTCGTCTGCGGCGTGCATGCCACGGACCCGCGCCGCCGCATGTGGCACTGGCTGGGCAAGGTGAAGGAGATGGGCTTCAGCGGGGTGAACAACTTCCCCACCCACACCATCGTGGACGGTCACTTCCGTGGCGTGCTGGAAGAGACCGGCATGAGCGTGGAGAAGGAATTTGAGATGGTCGGCCTGGCCACGCGCATGGACCTGTTCAGCATCGTCTATGTGGCGACGCCAGAAGAGGCGATCAAGATGGCCCAGAACGGCGCGGACGCGATCATCGCGCATGTCGGCACGACCGTCGGTGGCAGCATCGGCGTGACGAACGCCGTGGTGAGCTGGGATCACACGGTCAAGGTCACCCAGGACATCATTGATGCCGCCAAAAGCGTGAACCCGAACGTCTTCACCCTCACCCACGGCGGCCCGATCAACACGCCGAAAGATGCGGAATACATCCTCAGCAAGACCACCGCGGACGGTTTCGTCGGTGCCAGCAGCCTGGAGCGAATGGGCGTGGAGGACTCGCTGAAGACTCTGACGCGAGAGTTCAAGCGCGTGCCGCTGCGGCGATGAAGGCGGGATGTGAGTTGTGAGAAGTCAGTGGTGAGAGGTTTTGGGCGTCAGCCGCCTTCTCACTTCTAACATCTCACCTCTGACACCCGTTTCTCCGCCCTTCGCTCCAAAACTGGGCCGGAATCCCATTTTGCAAAAAAATTACCGGCATGTATGCTCGGACTCGCGTTACTAATCTGTAACAAACCCCGCTCATGTCCGACGACCCCTTCAACAACCGCCCCGAGGGCCCCAACCGCCGCAATCAAGATCCGCAGTTCAACTGGCGCGGTTTCATGCTCTTCGCCCTCGCGATCACCCTGCTGATCTCGGGCTTCATGATGAACAAGGGGCTGGTGGCCAGCCGGAAGGTCTTTGATTATGCCGAGTTCAAGAAGAGCGTCGAAAACGGTCAGATCGACAAGTCCAAGAAGCTCCTGCTCGTCAATTCCGACACCACCTCCGAGCAAACCATCAAGGGCTTCTATTTTCCGGCAGGCCCTAATGGTGCGCCGCTGACCGCCGGAAGCGAAACCGCTCCGGATTTGAGCAAGCCGCTGCCCATTGAGCCTGTACCGGAGCATTCCAGCAAGCCTGCTGGCATCAACACCGCCAAAAACGACTCGAAAGAGTTCAGCGTGGCCGTGAACATCGAGTTTCAGAAGGAGGAACTCCGTGATCTGTTCAAAGCACACGGCCTCGTGCTGATCCCGTTCTACGACAATGACATGTGGTCCTCGCTCATCGGCTTCCTGCTGCCGCTGCTGATCATCCTCGCTTTCTTCTATTTCCTCGTGCGCCAGCAGCTTCGCAGCGCAGGCCGTGGGGCGATGAGCTTTGGCAAGAGCAAGGCCAAGATGCTGGCCCAAGACCGCAACAAGGTCACCTTCAAGGACGTGGCCGGTGTGGAAGAGGCGAAGGAAGAAGTGCAGGAAATCGTCGAGTTCCTCAAAGACCCGAAGAAGTTTCAGCGCCTCGGCGGCAAGATCCCCAAAGGAGTGCTCATGACCGGCCCTCCCGGCACCGGCAAGACTTTGCTGGCCAAGGCCATCGCTGGTGAGGCGGATGTGCCGTTCTTCAGCATCAGCGGTTCTGACTTTGTCGAAATGTTCGTCGGGGTCGGTGCCAGCCGCGTGCGCGACATGTTTGAGCAGGGCAAGAAAAACGCCCCCTGCCTCATCTTCATCGATGAAATCGACGCCGTCGGCCGTCATCGCGGCCATGGCATGGGCGGGGGTCACGATGAGCGTGAACAGACGCTCAACGCGCTGCTCGTTGAAATGGACGGCTTTGACACGCAGGAAGGCATCATCATCATCGCGGCCACGAACCGTGCCGATGTGCTTGATCCCGCCCTACTGCGTCCCGGTCGCTTCGACCGTCAGGTCACCGTAAACCTTCCCGATGTGAAAGGCCGCGAAGAAATCCTCCGCGTTCACGCCAAGAAGGTGAAGCTGGCCGACAGTGCCGACTTGTCCAAGATCGCCCGTGGCACCCCCGGATTCTCCGGCGCAGAGCTGGCCAACCTGCTCAACGAGGCCGCGCTGCTCGCCGCCCGCAAGAACATGAAGTCCATCACCAATCCCGAGCTCGAAGAAGCGCGTGACAAGGTGCGCTGGGGCCGTGAGCGCCGCAGCATGGCCCTCACGGAAAAGGAGAAGGAAAACACTGCCTACCACGAGGCCGGTCATGCCATCCTCATTGAGCTATTGGAACACACTTCGCCTCTTCACAAGGTCACCATCATCCCTCGCGGCCCCTCCCTCGGCTCCACCATGTGGCTGCCGGAGGAAGACAAGCACAACAACCGCAAGAGCGAGCTGCTGGACGACCTCGTCGTCGCCATGGGCGGTCGTGTGGCCGAGGAAATCCAGTTTGGCGATGTCACCAACGGCGCCAGCGGAGACATCCGCATGGCCTCCCGCATCGCCCGCAACATGGTCTGCTCCTGGGGCATGAGCACGAAGCTCGGCATGATCGAGTACGGCGAGAACGAAAGTGCCGCCTTCATGGGGCGTGGCAGCAGCAACTACAGCCCAGACACCGCCCAGAAGATCGACGAGGAAGTGAAGCGCCTCATTGATGAATCCTACGCCCAGGCCAAGGACATCCTTCTCAAGCACAAGGACAAGCTCGACGCCATCGCCCAGGCCCTGCTCGAATACGAAACCCTCGACGGCACCCACATCAAAGAGATCATGGCCCACGGTCGCCTCATCAACCCGCCCGAAAACAAGAGCAAGCCCCCGCCCCCGCCCCCGCTGCCCAAAGTCAGCGACCCACGCCCCGTGCAACGCGAAGACGAGGACGAAGGCGGCCTAGCCCCAGGTTTGACCGGAGTTCCCGCGTAATTCATCATCTCAAGTTTGAATCGAAGCCGGAGTCGCAAGACTCCGGCTTTTTCATGCCGTTTGGCAGCCAGAAAACTGAGATCTTGGAGAGCGCCGCACACAGGACTGTGCGGACCACTTTAAACGCGTAGCCGCCGATACACCGCAGGAGGCTCGCCCATGCGTTTGCGGAAATGCTGCGTGAAACTGCTCGCATCGACGAAGCCGCACTGCTGCGCGATCTCGCTGGCAGTCAGACTTGACTCCTCCAGCAGCCTCAGCGCCGCCAGCACGCGCGTCTTGAGCAAAAACTCCTGCGGTGTGATGCCAAACGCCGATTGGAAGCGCCGCTGAAGCTGCCGCAGCGATTGCCCGCAGGATTTGGCCACATCCTCGATCAGCAGCGGCTTTGAGAAATCACGGCGGATGATCTCCACCGCCTGCGCCACGGTTTGAAACACCGGCAACTGACGCTCCGCCTCGTCCGGCCGGCGCAGCGTGCCCATCACGCCTTGCACGCGGCGACGTTTGTCAAACAGCGGCAGCTTCGTCACCAAAAACCAGTCCGGGATGCCCTGCGAGTCCCACCACAGCTCAATGCGCTCGATCACCTCCGCCTTGCCCGCCAGGAGGCGCTTGTCGTCATCCACATAGGCCTGCGCCATCGTGTCGGGATTGATGTCGAAATCCGTGCGACCGATGAATTCCGAGTCGTCGCGCATCTGATAGCGTTGCAGCAGCCCCTGGCTGGCAAACATGAGATGCCCCGTCTTGTCCTTGGCGAAGAAATACACGCCGGGGATGTGATCAAACAGCCGCTGAAACAGCAGCGTCGGCTCCAGTGCCGCCATCCACGCGTTGCGGTCCCTGCGCCAGCGGGCAATTTCCGCAGCCGGGCGCTGCGGTCGTTCACGAGGTTTCAGAGGTGTCGCTTTTCGCATCATCTTTGTCGTGACGATGGTGAATGGTTCTGCGTTAATCTGCAACCCTCCAGCCAGCCATGAAACCCATCGTCCAAATCTCCCTCGACCTCACCAACATCGACGAAGCGCTCGAAACCGCCGCGCTCGCCATGCGCGCTGGCGTGGACTGGCTGGAGGCCGGCACACCGCTCATCCTCGCCGAAGGTCTGCATGGCGTCCGTGCTCTGAGAAAAGCCTTCCCGAACACGCCCATCGTCGCCGATCTCAAAACGATGGATGGCGGCTACCTCGAAGCCGAGATGATGGCGAAGGCTGGTGCCACGCATGTCGTCGTCATGGCCCGTGCGCATGCCGAGACCGTGAAATGCGTCGTGAAAGCCGGAAAGGACTTCGGCTGCAAAGTCATGGGCGATAACATGATCTGCGAAGACATGGTCGCCGGCGCGAAGTGGCTCGAAGACCTTGGCTGCGATTACGTCATCCATCACATCGGCTACGACGAGCGCCGTGGCATCGCCGCCGCTGGCAAGCGCATGCCCAGCCCGCTCGACCAGCTCCGCGAAGTCGTCAACGCCGTGAAAACTCCCGTCCAGGCTGTCGGAGGGTTGAGTTTGGAACAAGCCATCCAGTGCCCGAAGTATGGCGCACCTCTCGTCGTCCTCGGCGCACCACTCACCATCGACGCCGACGCCTTCAAAACCGCCGATGGCAACCTCGAGGCCTCACTGCGCATGATTTGCGAGGCCGTGCATGCCCAGGAAGTCGTTCGATGAGTTGGCGATGGTTTACGGTCGTTGACTGTTGTTTACAGTTGTTTCACCGCAAACACGCCTCTTCCAAACTACCGCCAACCACTGTCAACAATCGTCAACCACCGCAAACCCATGAAAAGCGCCGCCGTCGTCAACTTCGCGCCTGAAAAAGGCTCCGTCGAAATTCGAGAAATCGAAAAGCCCACCATCGGTGCCGAGGACGTGCTCCTCGAAGTCGCCAACGTGGGCGTTTGCGGCTCGGATCTGCATCAGTGGACGGCCGACCACTCCTGGCCGGTGAATTATCCGGTCGTGCTCGGGCATGAGTTCGGCGGGCACATCATCGAGGTCGGCAAAGACGTGGAAGGCTGGAAGGAAGGCGACCGTGTCGTCTCTGAAACCGCCGCGATCATTTCCAAGGACAATCCGATGACGCGTCGCGGTCTCTACAATCTCGACAACACCCGCAAAGGCTTCGGCTATGGGGTGAACGGCGCGATGACGAAGTATGTCCGCGTCCCTTCGCGCATTCTGCACCATGTGCCGGATCAGCTTCCGTTCGAGCAGGCATGCCTCACCGAGCCTTGCTGTGTGGCTTACAATGCCGTCGTCAAAAACGCCCGCATCGAACCCGGCGACCGCGTCGTCGTGCTCGGCCCCGGCACCATCGGTATTCTCTGCGCCGCGATGGCGAAACAATGCGGCGCTCAAGTCGCCATCGTCGGCCTGCAGCAGGATGCGCATCGTCTTGAACTCGCTCGCAAACATTACGGCTGCGAGGTCATCATCGGCGACGCCAAACCCTGGGCCATGGAACGCGACGGTCTCGGCTGCGATGGTGTCATTGATGCTGCGGGTGCGAGCGTCACGCTCAAGATCGCCCTCGACATCGTCCGCCCTGCTGGCTGGATTTCAAAAGTCGGCTGGGGTCCGCAGCCGCTCGGGTTCAACATGGACCCACTCGTGCAGAAGAACATCACCCTGCAAGGCAGCTTCAGCCACAACTGGCCCATCTGGGAGCGCGTCATCGCCTTGCTGAGCAGCGGTCAGTTTGACGTGAAACCCATCATCGGCGGCGTCTGGCCCGTGACCGAATGGCACGAGGCCTTCGAGAAGATGCACAAGGGCGAGGTTGTGAAGTCCGTGCTGCGTCCGGTTTGAGTTCGGTGAAGGTTTGAGTCAGCATGGGGCGTTAATCACGGCCCATGAAGCCCCTTTTTGCCCTCGCCCTGTTCACCACCACCGCTTTCGCCGCCGACTACCCGCGTGTCATTTTCTCCGATGATTTCTCCTCCGAAGGCTTCGGGAAACGCTGGGGCCACTACAAAAGCTCCAGCGTCGTTAAAGACGGCGTGCTCGTTGGCATCACCGCGCCGACCTCCGACCACAGCGCGGTGGACAACATCCGCATCGACGGCGAGCGCGATCTCGAAGTCTCCGTGAAATTCCGTTTCGTGAGCGACAAGGCCAAGAGTTTCAACGTCTGGTTCGACGACAAAAACTACAAAGGCTCCCACGCCGGTCACATCTGCCAGGCCACCATCAGCCCGACCAGCGTGAACCTCTCCGACGCCAAAACCGGCGGATTCGACCTCGCGAACGGCCTTTACGAACGCAAAAAGGCCAACCAGCTCACTGACGACGAAAAGAAGATGCTCGCCACCAAGGCGAAGCGCGTTCCGGCCAAGATCAGCCTCGGCGAATGGCACACCCTCGTGGTGCAGACTCATGGCGATGAAATCAGCGTCACCATCGACGGCAAAGAGGCTGGCAGCTTCAAGTCTCCTGGCATCAACCACGACACCAAATCGCTCATCAGCCTCACCACGAACGCCGTGGATGTCGAGTATGATGACTTCAGCATCAAAGGCGTGGCAAAATAGTCATGCGCCGTCTGGTTCCGCTCATCCTGCTGCCTTCGCTTCTTTTCGGCGAGGTCATTGAAGCCGATCTGCTCATCGTCGGCGGCAACGAGTCCGCCTGCGCCGCTGCGGTGCAGGCGGCGCGGCTTGGTGTGAAGAAGATCGTGCTGGTGAATGACATCGACTGGTTCGGGGGGCAGTTCAGTGCCGAGGGCGTGGGCTGCCTGGATGAGTGGACGACCATCGGCGGCAAGCGCGTGAATTTTCCGCGCAGCGGCCTGTTTCTCGAAATGGTGCGGCGCTTCCGCGCTCATAACTCCGCGACGTATGGCAAAGCCAGCCCCGGCAATGCCTACTGCGGCACGGAGACCATCGAGCCAGCGGCGGCGGCGCGGATCTTTGAGGAGCTCTTGAAGCCGCATGTGGATGCGGGCGTGCTGCGCATCGTGCGGGGCCACGAGCCTCATCGGGTCAGCGTCATCAAGGATGCCGTGACCGGCGTCTCCTTTCACAAGACACTTGAGTCCCAAGAGTCCTTTGCGGTGAACGCCAGGCTCACCATCGACGCCTCAGACTGGGGAGATGTCATCCGCCTCAGCGGAGCAAAATACGGCGCGGGGCCTGACCTGCGCTCGCGCTTCCATGAACCCAGCGCGCCCGAGGCCTTCGATGACGCGGGCGCTCAGGAAATGAACCCCATTTCGTGGTGCGTCGTGCTGCGTGAGAACGGTGGCAAGGATGCCATCATCCCCGCGCCTGCCAGCTACGATCCCCGCTCGTTCTCCGCGCTCGATAAAACACCGCCGTGGGTGGACAGCGACATGAGCGAGGGCATCTACTCGCAGAAGGGATGGAGCATCTACACGCATCGTCGGCTCGTGGACCGCTGGCACAACGGCTTCGCGCCGGGCAGGGAGGCCACGTTTTTAAACTGGCCGGTGCAGGACTATCCCACCTGCCAGCTTCCGCAGCGGGTGGTCGATGCCTTGGAGAAAACGGAGCCGGGGGCCTCCAAGAAAAACATCGTCCATCTCACACCCGCGCAGCGGCGCATCATCTTTGCCGATGCGAAGGCGCACACGCTCGGGCTGCTGCATCATTTGCAAACGAAGGTGCATGATCGCGTGGGCGACTTCCCGCAGTCCTTTCGTTACATGCGGATCACGGATGAATTCGGTACTGCTGACAAGCTACCGCCGAAGCCCTACATCCGCGAAGGTCTGCGCCTCGAAGCGCTGTCAATGCTAAGCGAAAACGACATCCGTGCCGCAACCCGCGAGCCGAAATGGGCCAAGGTCATGCCCACGGACTCGGTGCTCGGCTTCCAGTTCAACATCGACTTCCATCCCACGCGCCGGAAGTTCCTCGACGGTGACCGCAACGGCCCCTGGCACTACGTCCAGACGCCGTCGCGCGGCTGGCACACGGACACGGACCGCGCCACCTTCCCGCTGCGCGGCCTCGTTCCTGTGGAGATGAACGGCCTGCTCGGCGCGGGCAAAAACATCGGCGTCAGCAGCGTCGTGCAGTCCGCGCTGCGGCTGCACAATCAAATGATGCTCATCGGCCAGGCCAGCGCCACGCTCGCATGGATGTCCCTGAGCGAGGCCGTGCCGCCGCGCGAGATCGCCACCTCCATGCCAAAGGTGCGCGAGCTACAGCAGCGCCTCGTGCGCGGTTACGGCGGCCCTGGCGTGCTCATCTGGCCCTGGCAGGATGTTTTGCCTGACGAACTGCATTTCGAAGCCGCGAACCTGCTCGCCACACGCCGCATCTGGTTACCCGATGCTGACAGCGTGTTCTTCCAGCCCGCGAAAGTCGTCACGCGTGGTGAACTCGCCGGCCTGCTGGCCCGGCTGCACCACGCAACGCACAAGGTAAAGGATTGGCCGAAAGCTCAGGCTCCACGTTTCACGGATGTGCCCGCTGATTCGCCGCGACGCGCAGAGATCGAGGCCATGATCGCGTGGGGAAAATTTGGCGAGCAACAAGCCACTTTCACACCCGACTCTCCCACCACCTGGGGTACGTTGCATCGCTGGCTCACCGCGCTGGACCTGCCCGCGAATGCTGGACTTGCGGCTGGAGATCGCAAAGATCTCCCTCTCACCCGTGCCGAATGTGCGCAGCATCTCTGGCGCGTGCTTCAGCTCGCGGGTGAACGGTCCGAGCCGTCGGCGCTGAATCATTGAAGTCGTAAATCACACACTCTTTGTCGTGGTGAAAAAGCATCGGTGATCGTTAACCTCTCGCTCATGAATCGTCTCGAAAACAAAGTCATCCTCATCACAGGCAGCGTCACCGGCATCGGCAAGGCCATCGCGAAGCGATGCGTCGCGGAAGGCGCGCAGGTGCTCATTCACGGACTTGAACAAGATCTTGGCGAGCAGACCCGGGCTGAACTGGGTGCCGAAAACGCCGCGCTCGTGATCAAAGACCTCGCTGACGAAGATGCGGCCCAAACGCTCGTGCAGCACACGATCAAAGCCTTCGGAAAGATCGACGCCGTGGTGAACAACGCGGCACAGGTCGGCCTCGGCAACATCCACGACACCGATGGGAAGTGGTTCCGCCGCATGCTGGAGATCAACTGCGTGGTGCCCTACCTGCTCATTCGCGCCGCCTTGCCGCATCTGCGTGAGTCACGGGGTAGTGTCATTAACATCGGCAGCGTCAACGCCTGGAGCGGCGAGCCGAATTTAATGCCCTACAGCGTGAGCAAGGGCGCTCTCATGACCCTCACGCGCAATCTAGGCGACACATTGATGCGCGAGGACGGCGTGCGCGTGAACCAGATCAACCCAGGCTGGGTGCTGACCGAAAACGAGGCCAAACGCAAACGCGAACACGGCCTCAAAGAGGATTGGTATGCCGATCTACCGAAGGTCTATGCCCCTGCGGGACGAATCCTCTGGCCGGAGGAAATCGCCGCCTGCGCCGCCTGGCTGCTCGCCGACGAATGCGGCCCTATCAGCGGCCAGGTCTTCGATCTGGAACAGCATCCCTTCATTGGGAGAAATCCGCCGAAGGACAGCACCACGATTCCGGCGAAGCCGTGAAGGCTTCGTGATTTGACAGTCGGGCGCGGCCAGACCACGCTACTGCCGTGGACGAGACTCTCCCGCCTGCCAAAGCCGATGCCAGCTCCTCGGAACTGCTGCCGCAGGTCTATGATAATCTGCGCAAACTAGCCCGCGGGATGGTGGCAGCCAATGCCCAGCAGACGCTGACGGCGACGGCGCTGGTGCATGAGGCGTGGATGCGCGTGGCCACAGACACCACTCCGCGTTGGGAAAATCGCCGACACTTCTTCGGCGCGGCGGCGCAGGCCATGCGGCGCATCCTGATCAATCGCGCGCGTGACAAACACCGGCTCAAGCGCGGCGGGAACCATGAGCATGTGGTTCTGGACGACGTGGAGATCGCCGCGCCCGCGCCCGATGAGGAGCTGCTGGCGCTGGATGAGGCGCTGGAGAGGCTGGCGAAAGAGGAGCCGTTCCTCGCCGAGGTCGTGGGGCTGCGCTATTTCGTGGGGCTGAAGTGGCAGGAGATCGCGGAGATGACCGGAATCGAAGAAAGGGAGCTGCACCGGCAGTGGACCTTCGTGCGCGCCTGGCTGCGGACCGAGCTTTCCTGAATTTTTTGCCGTTTTGGACCCGTGACGGGGCATGTCTTGCTGACGATGCCATTTTTCGACTTTTGACCTGCCAGCCATGTCCTCACCCAGATCCTCCCTCTCACGGCACCGAGAAATCTTCCTCGCGGCATGCGAGATCGCGGACTTCGGAGAGCGTTCCCGCTTCATCGAAGAAGCATGCGGTGACGACGCCAAGCTGCGAAGGCGCATCGACGCGATGTTGGAGGCTGCCCCGGGCGATTTTTTGGAGCAAAGTGAGACTTTAGCAGCATCCGTCGCGATTCCTGCCGCAGGGGACAAGGTGGGTTACTTCGGCGACTATGTGCTGCTGGATGAGATCGCGCATGGCTCTTCGGGCGTGGTGTTCCGGGCGCGGCAGGTGTCCCTGGACCGTGTGGTGGCGCTGAAGATGCTGCGGGACCGCCCGCTGCTGACCACGGAGGCAGACACCCGGCGTCTGCGTGCGGAGGCCACGGCGGCAGCCTCTTTGGATCATCCAAACATCGTACCGATTTACGAGGTCGGCGCGCATGAGGGGCAGCCGTATTTCAGCATGAAGCTCATTGAGGGCGGCACGCTGCAGTTTCGCATGGCGGAATATCAGGCGGATCCTCGAAAAGCCGCGGCTCTCATGATCAAGGTCGCGCGCGCGGTGCATCACGCGCACGCCAAAGGCATCCTGCATCGCGATTTGAAGCCGGGGAACATCCTGCTCGATGCCGCCGGTGAGCCGCACATCACGGACTTCGGGCTGGCGCGAAAAATCGGCCTGGAGTCCGGTTTGACCATGACCGGCGTGTTGGGCACACCGCATTACATGAGCCCGGAGCAGGCGCGTGGCGGCGGCCGCGAGCTCACGCCCGCCACGGACATCTACAGCCTCGGCGCGATCCTCTATGAGCTGGTTGAAGGCCGTCGCACGTTCGCTTCGGAAGACTTGATCGAGCTGCTGAAACTGGTGGCTGAGAAATCACCGCCCGCACCGCGCACGCCGCACCGCGATCTCGCCGCGATCATGATGAAGTGTCTGGAAAAGTCGCCCTCCGCACGCTACGCCACCGCTGCGGAGCTGGCGGATGAATTGGAGGCATGGTTGCAAATACGGTCAGTCTCCTCACAGCCTGAGGCCGTGGCGAGACGAACGCGCCTCCGCCGGGCGGCATGGATCGCAGCGGCTGCGGCAGCCTGCGTGGCGTTGGTGTTCGGCATCAAGACATTCAGGCCTGTTTCAGACCACTTTGTGGTCACCACGATGGAAGACGAGCTTGATCCTCCCGGCACCACGGGCACAGGCATGTCCCTGCGCGAGGCCGTGCGTGATGCGCCGGACGGCGGGCGCATCGTTTTCTCCCAGCCGGGCAAGATCACGCTGTCCGGCGCACTCGGCGGCATCCACCTCACCCGCAGCCTCGATATCCGCGGCGCGGACGTGGAAATTCATAGTGGTCCTGACATCGACCGCACCTTCTTCATCGACGAAGGCGCGAAAGTCTCCCTGCAAGGCCTCACGCTCAGCGGTGAGGCCGAATCCGCCCACCTGCGCGGCAGCGTGGGCGCGATCGAGAACCATGGTTCGTTGGAAGCCACCGACTGCCGCTTTATCAACAACGGCGGCGGTGCCGGTGGTGGAGCCATCATCAGCCAGGGCGGTCTGGCGCTCCGGCGCTGTGTGTTTCAAAACAATGTCACGAACATGCTCGGCGGTGCGCTCCAGATTACCGGCGCCGATTCACTCGTGGACATTGAGGATTGTCTGTTTTCCGGCAATCGCGCCTTCGGCGTCGGCGGCAGCGCCATCAATGTCACCCTGCTGGCCTCCGGAGTTCAGGTGCGGCTGGCGCGCTGCACCCTCACCGGCAACCTCTGGCAGCCCGAGGCCAAACGCCAGCGTCGGACGGAGCCGCAGCCGGAGAACAGCGGAGGCGCGCTCCGAATCCACGCCGGCGCGGTGAGCCTCGAAAGCTGCATCATCGCCGGCAATCAAGCGCCGGAGGCAGACAGGCGTGACGTCTGCGGAACCTTCGAGCAAACCGGCCCCAACTTCATCGGCGGCGATCCGAAGGACGCGCCCGCAGGTCTCGGCACCAGCATGAAGTGAGGCGCTGGGAGTATTTTTCGCCTTTTTTGCCGGAATCATCTCCTCGCGGGGCATGAGCAGGTGAATGGGGCATCACGCTCCACCATCAAGCCATCTACCGCCATGAAACACTCCCTCCGCTTCTTCCTCCGCGTCGCCTGTGCGATGCTTTTCCTCAGCAACTCCACCGTGGTCCTCGCCGATCTGCCCCAGCAGCGCAAAGCACTCGATGAACTCCAGGCCGCGAAGAAAGCCGCCGATCCGCTGCCCTTGCTGGAGTCCGCCAAAACCCGCATCAGCAAAGCCAACAAGGGAAACAAGGGCGGGGACAAGGAGGACGTGATCGACAAGATCGACGAGGCCATCAACGAGTTCAATGCCGGGAATAGGACCAAGATGGAGTCGAAGATCAACGCGGCCATCGCCAACCTTCACCAAGGCAAGGACAAGTCGAAACGTCCGAAATGAGGCGTGGTGGCAGCAGGTCTGCATGCTGAAGTGCGCGCCTTTGGGAGCACCTGCACGGCAGGTGCTCTTTTGTTTTCAGCCTGCGGTGCGCGTTCTGGTGGATGTGCCCTGGCGACGCCGTTCCAGGCTCATTGCGCGTCACTCTTTGAAAAATAAACGGGCTTTTTTGCCGGAACGAAACCCGGACGGGGCATGTGGGAGTGAACACGATGAAATCGCTCCTACTCACCTCCGCTCATCTTCTCCCGATGAGTTTCGGTCCAGAAGTCTCTCAGAGTGCTTCACCAAGCGGACTTGCCTCCGCGCCCACACGCAAACAAACGAAACAAAACAGAACACATCCAAGAATATGAACCGCTACCTCACCCGTATCCTCGCCGTCGTCTGCCTCACACTCGGAGTCTGCAGCACGCTGAACGCCGTCGAACCACGAATGGAGAAGGCCATCCAGCTTCTCCAGCAGGCGCAGGCCTCACCGAACCCCGTTCCGCTGCTCGAACAAGCCCAGCAGCACCTCCAAAACGCCACGGGCAACAAGGCGGGCTTCAAGGTCGATGCCGTCAAGACCATCAAGCAGGCCATCAAACAGGCCCAGCGGGGCGCCAACGTCCAGGCGCAGATCGGCCAGGCCATCGCGCAGGTCCAGGCCGGCATCAACGCCCGGTGATTTGGCCAGAAGCACTGCCGCCGCCGGAAAAATGACACTCCGGGCCGCAGGAGGGCCGCACGTCGCAAATCACACACACTTTGTCGTGGTGAAAAGTGGCGGGCGTCCCTTATGCTAAGCCCATGCCCCGCCTCGCCGCCTTCCCCAAAGCCTTCATGCAGGCCCTCTGCAAAGAAGGAACCATGACCGTCTCCGAATGGATCAAGCTCGCCTCCACACTCAATGTGCAGGGACTTGAATGGTACGCGGGCTTTCTGGAGATGGCGGATGAGAAAAACTGGCCGCGCTTTCGCCAGGAGGTAGAGGACACCGGCAAGGTGATTCCGATGATGTGCTGCTCGCCCGACTTCACGCATCCTGATGCCGCGTTTCGTGAAAAAGAGATCGCGAAGCAGAAACGCTGGATCGACATGACGCACACGCTCGGCGGCAGCTATTGCCGCGTCCTCAGCGGCCAGCGGCGGCCTGAATTGACGCTGGATGAAGGTGTGAAGTTCGCCGCGGACTCGATCTACGCCTGTCTGCCGTATGCGCAGGAGCGCAGCATCACGCTGATCATCGAAAACCACTACAAGGACGACTTCTGGGACTACCCCGAGTTCGCGCAGAAGATGGATGTCTTCTGCAAGCTCGTCGATGCGGTGAATCACCCGAACTTCGGCGTAAACTACGACCCCTCGAACACCTACCTCGCCGGTGAGGACCCCATCGAGCTGCTAAAGCGCGTCTCGCACCGCGTCGTCACCATGCATGCCAGCGACCGCTACCTCGCCGAAGGCACCATCGAAGACCTCCGCAAGGAAGAGGGCGGTGCTCAAGGCTATGCCAAGCGCCTCCGCCACGGCGAGATCGGCAAAGGCCTCAACGATTACGATGCCATCTTCACCGAGCTGAAGAGCAAGGGCTTCAACGGCTGGGTCAGCATCGAGGACGGCGTCGATGGCATTGAACAGCTTGCCCGCAGCGTGGACTTTCTGAAGCTCAAGATAGCGCAGCACTGGCCTTGAGCGGTCCAATCCAATGCCGTTTGGGGCCGCCTTGAGCTTTCGGCGGCCGTCGCCCAAGCCCCACCGGCTAGAATAGACGGCGTGGACTTCCCCAGCTTAAGACGCACCCAAACAACCTTGCTCAACGGCATGGCGCCTAGCGCAGCGGCCACACCCATGGCACGAGCGTGATGGCGATGAGGAAGATCAGCACGGTGAGCAACGAGCCGACTTTCACGAAGTCTGAGAACTTATAACGACCTGGTCCATACACCATGAGGCAGGAAGGCTCCAGGGGCGTGAGGTAGGAGCAACTGGCCGCCACCGCGATCATGATGGCAAAGGGACGCGGATTCAGCCCCGCCAGCAGCGCGGTCTGGATGGCGATGGGAATGACGACAATCGCGGCGGCCTGGTTCGACATCGGCTGCGTGAGCAGCACGGTGAGCACAAAGAACCCGCTGAGCAGCCACAGCGGCCCCGCGCCCCCGACGAGCGCGACGATCTGCCTGGCCAGATACGCCGCAGCTCCCGTGTGATCCATCGCCGCGCCTAAAGTCAGCATGGAGCCGATGAGCATGATGGCTTTCCATTCAACGGCTCCATAAGCCTCCTCCGGCGTGATGCAGCCAGTGGCAAACACCAGCAACGCGCCGAGCATGACGGCCACTGGCAAGGAAGTGACATTGAACGCGGCCAGCCCGATGGCAGCGACGAAAATGCCGGCCGCCAGCACGGCATGGCTGCGCCTCGGCCGCACCTCCGCCATCGAATCCAGCGGCCCCAGGATGTGAAACGCGCGCTCTCCTCCCAGCGCGGCGATGCGCTCGCGCCGCCCTTGCAGCAGCAGCACGTCACCGAGCTTGACCGGTGTGAGGCTCATTTTTCCCGCCACATTCACCCCGCGCTGGTTGATGCCCAGCACCTGCAGGTCGTAGCGCTCGTTGAAACGGTGAACCTTCAGCGTGCGACCGATAAGCGGCGAGCCAGGCAGCACGATGGCCTCGGCCAGCGCGCTCTCGCTGTCCAGCAGCTCGGGATCGGAGAGCTTCACGTCTGCCTTGATCTCCATGCCGCCCGTGTCCTTGACCTTGAGGATGTCCTCCTGGCTGCCCTGCACCAGCAGCACGTCGCCAGCCTTCAGCACCGTGCGCGCATGAGCCTGAAGTCGCGCGTTCTTGTCGCGAATGATGCTGATGACCGTGAGGCCCAGCATTTGCCCGATCCTGGCCTCTTCGAGCGTCTGCCCGTCGAACCTGGAATCCGGCTGGATGACGATCTCGCTCAGGTAGGGTCGGGCGGCAAAGTCCTCATCATGCTCATCCGGTGCGGCACGTTCAGGAATCATACGCCGGCCGATGAAATACATGTACAGCAGGCCGACAATCGAGATGGGCACGCCGACCGCTGCCAGCTCAAACATGCCGATGGGCGGCATGCCGTAGCGCGTCATCATGCCGCTGACGACGAGATTGGTCGAGGTCGAGATGACCGTGACCGAGCTGCTCAGGATGGAGGAAAACGCCAGCGGCATCAGCAACCGGCCGGGACTGATGCCGGATTTCCTGGCGATGCCGAACACCACCGGCACAAACAGCGCCGTGGCCGCCGTGTTGCTCATGAAGGCGCTGAGACTGGCCGTGGAGATCATCACCGCGATCAGCAGACGGTTGGGATCGTCCCCAGCGCGCCGAAGCACCGCCCGGCCCGCCAGATCAGCGATCCCCGTGCGCTGCAAGGCCGCCGTGAGAATTAACAGGCCGAGAATCATGATCACCGTGTCACTGCCATAGCCCGCGAAGGTCTTGTCCGCAGGAACCAGACCGGTGAGGGTCAGTGAGAGCAGCACGCCCAGCGCGATAATGTCCGGCGAAAAGCGATCCCACCAAAAGAGCACCAACGCGGCCACGACGATGCTAAACAGAAGGGCGATTTCGAAAGTCATGAGGGATGGAGGGGGCAGCGATCAGTCTCCAATCACGACCAGCGCCTTAAAACAACCCAATAACATGCCGGAGGCTGTTTCCAACCTCCGGCTGATATATTGAGACAAAGCAGTGGTCGGACAATTACCTCACGACAAGGAGATTGCTCACATTCTCCAACTTGCCGGCCTCTGCGGCGATCACGCCGATCCTGCGCTTGCCTTCAGCCGTGCTGACGTGGCCGCGCAGGGTGGTCTTTGCGTTCAGTGTGACGACTTTCACGTTTTGGGCATGGCGTGAGAGACTGGAACTGGACTTGATGGCCAGCTCGATGCGGCTGGTTTTCTGTGCGTCGCGGAGATTTTGCGCCCGGCCTATGGCGATGGCTTTGTCAGTGATGCTTTTTTGCGTGTTCATCTGCTGGGAATGAAGTCCGCGCCCGGACTGCGCGTTGTTTGCATACTCCTGCTGAAAGGCGACACGGTCGGCGCCGACCCACTTGAAGCGTGGCTTCTCCTTGAGTTCCGCGAAGGATCGGTCCAGCACGAGACCATTGCGCTTTGCGTTGTAGCGCAATGCCCCTGGCTGGATGATGTGGCTGCCGGCGCCGCCCATGGCCTCAGTGTCATCCACGATGTGAATGATCCGGCCCTGGCTCAGATCCATCATCAGGCCGCCCACCTTGCCCAGATACTGGCCCTGCGTGTTATGGATTTGCAGGTTGAGGATGGACTCGGTTGTCTGGGCATTCCCAAGCCTGGCTGTCTTGGAACCGGACGCGGCATCGAACCGTGCCTTGCTCATGTCGAGACGCACCATGTCTCCCGTTGCATCAAGCTTGAATGCGCGGGTTGGAAGGGTTGTGTATTTGCCACCGATGCCGAAAAAGCCGCCGCCGGAGACGACGACCACATCCATCACACGCGCCTTTTCGAGATCGGTGGTGATGGATTTGATTTTGCCGAGTTTTTCATTTTGGAAGTTCCAAACTTCCAAGCCGATGAGTTCCGAAGTGCTTTCCAGCCGCCGGTAGATGTCTCCATTGCCTCTGGGCGCCTGGCGTGGCTCTTCCACGACAACAGGTGGCATTTCCACCACGGGCGCCTCCTGTGCTTGCAAGCAGAAGCATGATGCAGCGAGTGCGCTGCTGATGAAGTTGAGTTTGAGGTTTGTACGAGTCATTTGTTTTCCTTGGTGACGCTTCGTGGGGCTGGGCCGAATATTCAGCAGCCTCGAAAGCTTGGTTTGATGCAGGACCATGGTGCCGGCATCCCGCGATCACCATGGGGTGTAACCCCTGCATGGAAGGAATAGGTGATCACGGCTTTCGATGAGCCTTCATCACTCCGGCATTCATCCGCCAAACCCGGCGCATGTTGTGGTTCCTGTTCGACCTTGATGGGCCTTGTCGAAGGTCCACAGGTGAGTTGCCGCATCTGTTTCATCGGCGCATCGATGCCTCAGTGACGGGCTGTTCGGAACGCCGTCAGCGGCTTCATTCCTGGAGTTCTCTTTCAAAAGCTCCAGCCTGACCCGCACGGCCTGGTAACAGGCATGAATCGTGTTCACATGAAACTCGATCACGAGCGTCAGCATGTTCCAATCATATCTCGCAGCCTCATTCAGTAGAATCGCGTGTGTCCGCAATGAACTCAGCTCGCGAACCAGCTCGGCTTCTCCGGATTCAATGGTTTCGCAGGCATCCCATGCCGTGTTGAGACGGTCAGGGTTGCTGCTGGAAATGGCGTCATGCATTTCATCCATCTGCCCGCTGATTCGCTGCAGGATGTTCTCGATGTTGTCCCATTGCTGGTGACATCTGGTAATCCAGTCACCCGGCGAGCCGTATTCCGCCCCGAGCACGCGCGAGCGATGCAGCATCGAGACCAGATTTCTTTCCAGTCCGATCAGTTGTGAGGAAGTCCGTGCTGAGGCCGGTTTCAAGGCTGTTGAGCAGGTGGGCTGTGTTGTTTATTTTCATGCCAGACAGGACGTGGTGTTCCATTGCGCGCTTTTTTGAGCGTCCTGGCGTGCTTTTCAGGATTGGCCGCCAGATGCCGCAGCATGCAGCCGCATGCATCGCGGTTGCCATGGAGTGTTAACCCCAGCCAGGAATGCGGCCTCAACCAGCCTTCACCACCGCTTCATCATCCCGGTGTGAACCCAATTGCAGGGCATACACCCGCGTGAAGGCCGCGCCGAAAAATAAAATCTGCGCGGAGTAAAACACCCACACCAGAATGATGATGAGAGATCCCGCCGCGCCGTAGCTGGAGGCCAGCGCGCTGCGCCCGAAGTAAAAGCCGAGCACGAACTTCCCCAGCACAAACAGTCCTGCGGAGATCGAGGCGCCCAGCCAGACATCCCCCCAGGCGATGCGGGTGTCCGGGATCAGGCGGAAAATCAGCGCAAACAGCAGCGCGATCACCAGCAGGGAGATCACCGCGTTGCCCCACTCCCAGGGGCCGTCCAGGCCGGGAAGACGGCCGTGCAGGTAGTTTCCAGCCGCCGCGACGGCGGCGGAGAACATGAACGAGACGAGCATGAGAAAGCCCATGACGAACACCATCGCAAAGGAGAAAATGCGCTCCTTCACCAGGATAAAAACCGGGTGGCGCTTCGATGACACGCCCCAGATCTGGTTCAGCGAGTCCTGCAGCTCGCCAAACACGCCCGAAGCGCCGATCAACAGCACCAAGAAGCCGAGCACCGTGCCAAGGATGCCGTGGTTCTCCGCGCCCGTCTTCGTGAGAATCATCTCCATCACCTCCGCGCCCTCGTTGCCGACAAAGTTTCTGAACTGCCCCACGATTTCTGCGCGGGCGGCGCTGCGCTCCACCGCCAGGCTGAGCAGTGAAAGCACGAGAATGGCCAGCGGTGCCAGCGAGAAGACGGTGTAGAAGGACAGCGCCGCGCCCATCTTTGGCACGCGGTGGGCGTCCCACTGGCGGAAAGTCTCTTTGAAGAGGGGAATGAGGGCTTTGAACATGGGTCAGTCTTTCTCCCCAAAATGCTGGTCTTTTTGCAGCTCATGTTTTTCGGAGACACCGTCGCGCAGGAAGGGCTTCAGCCAGATGCGCTCGATCGCGGCATAGGAGGCGATCACGGGCAACGCTGCGAGTGCTCCTGGGATGCCTGCGAGCAATGCGCCGGCCAGCAGGCCGAGCAGCACGGTGAGCGTGGAGACGCGCAGGTTCTTTCCATAGATCATGGGCACGATGAGGTAGTTCTCCACCAGTTGAAACAGCAGGTACAAGGCGAGCACAAGACCCGCCGTCTGCGGTGACACGCTCAGCGCCAGCAGAAAGGCCGGCGCGGTGGCGATGAAGAAGCCAAGGATCGGCAGGATGTCGAAAATGCCCGCCAGGATCGCGAGAATCAGCGCTCCCGGCACATGCAGCAGCTTCAGCACGGCAAAGGAGTACACCATCACCAGCAGCGAGGTGATGACCTGGCCGAAGACATAGCCAAAAATCACCTGCGAGACCTCATCCGCCGTGATGCGCAGCTTCCGGCGCTTCAACGGCGAGAAGAAGGCCAGCGCCCAGTCAAAGGTCTTGCGCCCGTCGATCAGCAGATAAATCGCGATCACCAGCAGCAGCGCGATCTGTGAGATCCCGCCGAGCGCGATGCCACCTGCGGACATGAAATGACCGAACCAAGTGCTGGCCTCCGACCAACTGGCGCTGTCCAGCAGGCTCTGAATGCTTTCCCTGATGACCTTGCCCACGGGGAGCTGGTTCAGCGCGTCCTCATGCAGTTGCGGGAGATTTTTGCTGAAGGCCGCCGCTTGCTGCACCAGCTCGGGCACGATGAGCGCCATGCCCACGCCTATCACCGTCAGAAGCCCGCTGATGACGATCAGCAGGCTGGCCCAGTGCCGCAGCCCCTTGCCATCCAGCCAGTCCACAAAGGCGTGTAGCGTCACGGCCAGAAAGAAGGCCAGAAAAACCAGCAGCAACAGCGACCACATCACATACACGGCATAAGCGGCCAGCAGCACCGCCGCCACCTTGATGAAGGTGAGCCACGGAATGTGCAGCTCCACGCGCTGCGGTGGCAGTTCCTCATCCACGGCCAGTTTGGCGGGGAGTTCGAGCGTTATTGATGTCGCTGGGGGGGGATGGCTCGTCGGCATGATCTGGCTCAATGTGCCACGCTAAAATGCACGGGCTGGATCCGCCATGGGGTGAAACCCGACCTTCAATGAATCGCCACAGGCACCCCGGCTTTGATTTTTCCCGCGAGACGGACCACGTCCCAGTTCGCCAGCCGCACACAGCCGTGGCTGGCGGAGCGTCCAATGCTGTCGGGGTCGCTCGTGCCATGCAGGCCGATGCCTTTTTTGTTCAAGGCGATCCAGATGACACCAACAGGATTGTTCGGACCTGGAGGCAGGAGGTGAAACTTGTCACTGCGCTCGCCCTTTTTCAGCAGCGACTCGTCATGGCGATAGTCGGGCATCTTCGCGACACCACGCACTTTCCAGTCGCCCACAGGCGACTCGGTCTGCTCGGACCCGATCGTCACGGGATAGGCAGCGATGAGCTTTCCATCCTCATGCACCGTCAGCATGCTGGTCTTCGTGTCGATTTTCACGGCGGTCTTGGTTGAAGCCGGTTCCTCATCCTTCTTGTCATCATCTTCGAGATCATTGGCCGCCAGTTCGCCGCCGGGCTTCAAATCCTTCACGGTGGAGAGATCGAAAGGCTCCACATTCGGTACATTGAGTGTGTCGCCAGCCTTGATCTCCTTGGTTTTGCCAGGATTGAGCTCTGTGAGAAAATCCACATCGGTGTGAAACTTCTCGGCGATGGCCTCGGCGGCGGTTTCATAGGTCAACGCCTTGAGTTTGGACTGCGCGGGCACTTCCTCCGGCACTTTGCCAAGATTTTTCACGTCGGCCTCAGTCACCGTGTAGGCCAGAAAGAGCGGATCAACACTGCTGAGGTCAATCCCGCTAACATCAGGTGCTGTGTCAGGCTTTTCCGGCGGCGGCGCTGCAGTCTCTCCGCGTGACTGACGATACAACGCCAGCGCTTTGACCGTGAACTGACCGTAGTGGCCGTCAATCTTCCCTGGAGCGAACTCCGCACGGTCGAGAAAAATCTGAAGACGAGCGGCTGCCTCCATTTCCGTCTTGCCACGCGTCGCGGGGTCTTTCTCCTTCGCTTCCGCAGCGTGAGCCGGAGCGATAACGAGAGCAAACAGCGACGCGGCGACGAGGTATTTTTGTGCGTTGTTTGCCATAGCCCGCAAGCTAGAGCCGTCCTGCCGCATCTCCATGGGGTGAAACCCGACTCACGACCACCGCCTCTGTTTTACCATATGCCACTGGGACATCCACCCCATGGCGGCTGCGCATGGCCCGCGTGTATCCGATCACACATGAACACACTCAGCGCCCAGCCCGCCGGAGCAGTTCGGCTGTTTTGGCTTGTCGTCGTGCTCTGCGTTGCCGGTTGCGCGGCGCACACACCACCTCGCGCCGGGGAAACAATTGTCCGAGATGTTCTCTTCGCCGCGCCTGGAGGGCACGAGCTGCGCATGGATCTGTATGTGCCGCAGACCGGGCGGCCAGCTCCGGTCGTGCTGTGGATCTTTGGCGGCGGCTGGAGGATTGGCAGCAAAGGTTACCATGTGAATGTGCGTGACCTGACCCGCTCAGGCATCGCGGTGGCGGCGATTCAATACCGCATGAGCAGCAAGGCCGTGTATCCGGCGCAGTTGGATGACTGCCGCGCCGCCCTGCGGTGGCTGCGTGTGAATGGCAGCCGCCACGGACTCGATCCGCGGCGCATCGGCGCCAGCGGCGAGTCATCGGGCGGCCATCTCGCGGCGCTGCTAGGCATGCTCGAAGGCAAAGCGAGCATCCGCGCGGTGTGCGCGATCTATCCTCCGACCGATCTCATCACCATGGGCAGCATGCACGGGAAGCCGCGTCAAAAAAGCAGCGTTGAAAAGCTGCTGGGCGGCCCCATTGAGCAAAAACTCGCCCTGGCGGCTGAAGCCAGTCCCATCAACCACATCAGCGCCTCATCCCCGCCCTTCCTCATCATTCACGGTGCCCACGACGGAATCGTGCCGCTGGAGCAAAGCCAGGCTCTCTTGCAGGAGTTTGAGAAAGCCAGCGTGGAGGCAAGGCTCATCGTGGCGCCCGGAAAAAGGCATTGGTTCCGTCTGGACAAACATCAGTCAGCAGAAGTGGCCCGTTTTTTCCAAACACACTTCGAGATGCTTCCGTGAGTCAGCCCGGCCTTCAGCATCGACGAGGGTGCGAGCCTCAGAGATCGTTCGCATGTGGAGATTCAGCACGCCACTGTCCCAGGACTCCTCACTGACTGGATTGGAATCCTCGGGGGAAAGAGATATGAGAAAATGTTTCAAAATCCAATCCAGCATACTCCATCGCCCGACAGTGAAAGAATGCTGACGCACTCCTGCTGAGAGTCTGGCTTTGTTAGCCTTCGTCGCTTGCATCCTGCCTGGTGTCGGCGCTCACTCGTTGTTCGAGTACCGCTTCTTCGTTGCCCGCATTGACGAGCAGCTCGGAAATGGTTGCCTCACCTTCCACGGTGTTCTTTTGTTCGATGGTGACTGGTGGCTCAGTCCAGACGGGCACCTCGGGGACTTCAGGCTCCAATTCAGGTTGAGTGGGAGGTGCGGCTTCTTCCATGACCCATTCGTTCATGTCGTCGGTCTGCCAGCGGATGTCTTGAGTGTCGATTGTCGGTTTCATAAGTGAATGCCATCCTGTCGGCGCACTCATGGTGAAACCATGGGGTATTACACCCATAGTGCCGGCATCGGTTCATCGTATCGGGCTCATGCTGGCTGGGTTGCGCGTGTCCACGTGATCCGGCCACGTCAGCGGTTGATCAAAGACCGCCGCCATGCCGACGCTGTCATCGCCGAGCAGATATGAAAGCTCCCCGATGCCTTCCGTTTGGATGCGTTCAAAGACGAGTGCCATGATGTCGGGAGCGTTAAAAATTCAGTCAATCCACGACGAGCTTGAAGGACGCCTCGCCTCGCAATACCTTGGAGTAGGGGCAGGTTTGGTTGGCTTCCTCCATGATGTTTTGCGCCTGATCACGATCAACGCCTGGAAGCAGCGCATGCAGCTCGATGGCAAGACCATAGCCGTCATTATCATCCTCAACTAGGCTCACCAGGACGCGCACCGTAGAATCGTCGAGTGGTATTCCAAGCTTCTTGGCCGCATTGACCAACGCTCCGTGGTAGCAGGCCGAGTAAGCTCCTGCAAATAGCAGCTCAGGACTTGGGCCGCGCGTCTCGATGCCCTTCTCCAGTGGGTTTCCCAGAGCGACATCCAGGAGTCCGTCCGGCGATTGTAGAGTTCCAGATCGGCCACCTTTGGAAATCGCTTCTGTCGTGAACAGTGTTTTCATAAGACAGCGATGCTACGCGGCCTCGCCTCATGAATGCGATGGGGTGTAACCCTAATGCGGCAGCTTGACGACCATCTTGCCCAGGTTCTTGCCATCAAAGAGTCCGATGAATGCCGCCACGGCTTGATCAAGACCATCCACCACGGTTTCCAGGCTCTTTAGTCTGCCGGCTTGGAAGTGCGCGCCAATTTCATTTTCAAACTCACCCTGACGATCCAACCAGTCGCCGACGATCAGGCCTTTCATGGTGAGGCGCTTCGTCGTCATGTTGAAAAGGTTGGACGGGCCTGGCTTGGGTTTCTCCTCATTGTATCCCGAGATACCACCGCAAGCGATGATGCGGCCGTGAACGCGCAAGGCTGACAGTGCTGCTTCGAGAGATTCACCGCCGACATTGTCGAAATAGACGTCGATGTCCTCAGGCGCGGCGAGGTTTAGCTGGTCCAGCACCGGTCCAGTCTTGTAGTTGAAGGCGGCGTCGAATCCGCATTCCTCCAGCAGGTGAGTCACCTTCTCCTTTGAACCGGCGGAACCGATCACGCGGCAACCTCTCAACTTGGCCAGTTGGCCAGCCATGTTACCGACGGCACCCGCGGCGCCTGAGATGTAAATGACATCGCCTGCCTTCACTTCGGCCATTGTCAGTCCCGCCCACGCGGTCATGCCTGTCATACCCAGTGTGCCGAGGTAAACGGAAAGTGGTTGAACGGCTTTGTTGACGGCATGCAGCTCCTTCGGAGCTGCGATGAATGCCTCGCGCCAACCAAATCTGGACGTGACGACATCACCGGCTTTGAACTCATCTGAACGCGACTCGATCACCTCGCCTACGGCACCGCCTTCGAGCACTTTCCCAATCTCGAATGGCGGCACATACGACTTCCTGTCGTTCATGCGACCACGCATGTAGGGATCGACGGACATGAAAAGATTCCGCACGATCACTTGCTGATCTTGAAGCGGCTCCAGGGTGGTTTCGGCCAAAGTGAAGTTGCTGGCGGTGGGGACACCTGTGGGGCGCGATGCGAGGCGTATCTCGCGGCTGATGATGTTTGGCATACGGGTAGCGGGTTAATCAGCTTGCTTGAGTGAGGCCATGTCGATGACGAAGCGGTATTTCACGTCGCTCTTCACGAGCCGTTCATAGGCCTCATTGATCTTCTGGATCGGGATGAGTTCGATGTCGGAGGTGATACTGTGCTCGCCGCAGAAATCGAGCATCTCCTGGGTTTCCTTGAGGCCGCCAATGAGCGAGCCACTGAAGCTCCGACGGCCAAAGATGAGATTGCTCACATCCACAGCAAGTGGCTCCGATGGCACACCAACCTGAGTGAGTGTGCCGTCGCGCCTGAGCAGAGTGAGGTAGGCGTTGATGTCATGTTTCGCAGCCACCGTATCGAGAATGAAGTGGAAGCTGTTGAGGCGCCTCTTCATCGCGGCCTCGTCTTTGGAATGAACGACTTCATCAGCGCCAAGCCGCAGCGCATCCTCCACTTTGTTCAGTGACGTGGTGAAAACAACGACGTGCGCGCCCATCGCCTTGGCCAGTTTGACTCCCATGTGCCCGAGTCCGCCGAGTCCCACAACACCCACCTTTTGACCTTTCGTGACACCGTGATGCCGCAGGGGCGAGTAGGTCGTGATGCCAGCACAGAGCAACGGCGCGGTGGCTGCCAGATCCAAATTCTTGGGGACTCGCAGCACGAAATCTTCATCAACCACGATGCTCTCGGAGTAGCCGCCATATGTCAGGCCGCCGCTGTGTTTGTCGGGCGAGTTGTAGGTGAAGATGGCACTCTTCTCGCAGAACTGCTCCAGATCATCTTTGCAACTCTCGCAGACGCGGCAGGAGTCAACGAGACAACCAACGCCCGCGATGTCGCCTGCTTTGAACTTCTCCACCTTCGCGCCGACCTTGATCACGCGACCGATGATTTCATGCCCTGGCACGCAGGGATAAGTCGTTCCATGCCACTCATTGCGGACGGTGTGCACGTCCGAATGACAGACACCACAGAAGAGGATTTCAATCTGCACATCACGCTCACCGGGATCACGGCGGCCAAAGCTGAAAGGTGCGAGCGGACTGGTGGCGGCGTTAACGGCGTAGGATTTGGTTTTCATCAAAGATGGGGTTAGAGGCTATGCTGGAGCATCAATCGCGGCGACGCGGATGAGCTTTTTGTTCACAAACTCCTGGATGCCAAGGCTGGAGAGTTCGCGACCGAAACCCGAGTTTTTGATGCCGCCAAAGGGCAGGTCTGCGGCGGTCCAGGTGGGATGATTGACGAAGACCATTCCGGTGTCGATGCGACTCGCGACACGTTTGCCACGCTCGATGTCCTGAGTGAAGACGGAGCCGCCAAGGCCATAGTCCGAATCATTGGCGAGCGCGATGGCTTCCTCCTCGTCTTTGACTCGGAAGAACAGGGCCACGGGGCCGAAGAACTCCTCGCGATAGGCGGGATTGTCAGGCTGAATGTCCGTCAGAATGGTCGGCTGCATGAAGGCTCCTGGGCGGTCCATTCGCTTCCCGCCAAGCACCAGCGTGGCACCATGTGCGATGGCTTCATCCACCTGCTTCACGAGTTGCACCAAAGCTGCCTCCGTGGACAGCGGGCCGAGTGTGGTGGTCTTGTCCATCGGGTCGCCTGGCTTGAGCGCCTCCATGGCCGCTTTGAATTGAGCTAGGAAACGATCTGACAATGCTTCGACGATGATGAAGCGCTTCGCGGCGATGCAGCACTGGCCCATGTTGTTCATCTTGGCCCACACCGCCCATTTGAGCGTCTTCTCCAGATCGGCATCTTCCAGCACTATGAAGGCGTCACTGCCGCCCAGTTCCATCGTGGATTTTTTGATGTTCTTCCCAGCTCTCTCAGCCACGCCTTTCGCCGCCGCGACACCACCAGTCAGCGCCACGCCTTTGATGCGCGGGTCATCGATCACGGCGAGCACTTGCTCATGAGAAATGAGCAGATTCGTGTAGGCACCCGCAGGCGCACCAGCCTCCAGCCAGAGTTGCTCAAAGGCGATTGCACACTGCGGCACCGTGCCCGAGTGCTTCACCATCACGACATTGCCCGCCATGAGATTCGGGGCTGCAAAACGAGCGAGCTGGTAATACGGGAAGTTCCAAGGCTGGACGCCAAAGATGATGCCCAATGGAGTGCTTTCGACCACCGCTTCACCTGAACTCGGCGTCAACTGCTCCGGCGCGAGGAAACGCTCGGCATGAGTCGCGTAGTAGTCGAGTATGTCCGCGCTGAGCATCACCTCCCCGACCGACTCCGCGAACAGCTTGCCCATCTCCAACGTCATCGGACGCGCCAACTCCTCTGCACGCTCACGCATGATGGCAGCGGCTTTGGCGACAATGACCGCTCGCTTCGCGAAGGTTAGCTTCCTCCATGTGTCGAAACACTTCTCTGCTTTTGCGATGGCGGTTTCAAGCTGCTGATCAGTGTGTTCGACGAAGCTCTTCACTAGTTCGCCGTTGTAGGGATTGATGCTCTGGTAACTCATGGCGCGCAAAGTGTCGCGGCACCGTCAGTGTGACGATGGGGTGTAACCCGACCTTGCGATTTCCTGCTAGGCTAGTGATCTGGCCCGATGCGCTCAGCGCCCAAAGCGGAAGATGCGGGCATCTTGATTCGCGTGGCCGATGCAAAAGACCCGGATGCCCAGAGCGCGCTAGCCGCAGGGTCACTGCTGGCTGATAATCTGCCGTGCAAGCTGCTCCAGCGCCTGATTCATGGCCGTCACGCGCGCCGACATTGGGGCAGCGCTGATGGAAATCGGGACAATGATCCGAAAGAAGTGGCCGCTAGTCTCCTTGCCAGTCACGGGCTGCCGCTTCCAGGTGCCTTGCAGGATCATTTGATTGGCATCGTCCGGCTCGAACTGGGCGATATTCATTTCAAGCAGGGTGGCGTAGTCGAGCGAGGAAAAATTCCCAACGAGCTGGATGTTGGTTGAGCGGGTCAGGCGGCTGAGGTTGCTTGCTGTGACGCGTGCGATGGCGGCATCCAGCGGCTCGGCCCAGAGATCGAGATTGCTCATCATGAGCTTCCCTTTGGTGCTGGTGATGAGCTGCATCCGGTCCAGATAGCTTGGAATCGAGGGCCTGTTAATTGCCATGGCGGGGACCGCAGAAGAGAGCGTTCGATCAGGCACCAGTGGCTCCAGCAAATGACGGATGGAGGTGTCTTTAACGGGCTTGAACGTGCTGCACGCTGTGAGCAACAGCAGCGCAAGAGAAAAGGAGTGTTTCATGGTTTGGTGTCTCTTCCCATCAGCAGGGTGTTCGGGTGTTGTTTGAGATCGTTGGCGAGTTCCTTGATGGCTCGTGAGGCACGCTCCGCTTCCTCCAGCACGTTCTGCAAACGCATGAGCACCGGTGCGCGGGGATTGGTGACCTTGGAAATATCGGCGGAGGCCTCTTCGACCTTGGCCAGTGCGGCCGTGGCTTTCTGCATGATCACCTCCATGTCCTTCAGCAACGGATCAATGCCTTGGTTGGCCTTCTTTGACATCTCATTGAAACTCGTCAGCGCCGCGTCAAGACTTTCGATGGCCTTGCCCAGCTTCTGATTGCCCGTGAGGCTTTTCACATCCGCCGTGATGCCCACTATGTTGTCATTGATCTCCTTCAGATTGAGCTCGGCAATTTGGGTCTTGGCATTGACCAGCACATCGCGAACGTCCTTCATGACGCCCGCAAGATCGAGTTCATTAAACTTCTTCAAGCCATCGGCAATGCCTTTGATCAAGTCGTCCAACTCGGTGCCCAAGGTCGGCACATTGGGATAATGCGAGGCAACCTCCGGCTTGTAGTCGAAGATGGGTGAATCGGGAATCATATCAAACTCGATGTAGAGCTGGCCCGTCAACAGACTCTGCTGCTTCATGCGCGCGCGCAGCCCGTCGGCGATGGCCTTGTTCACACCTTGTTCTGTGAGGAGGTCGATGCTGCCACCACTGGTCAATCCAGTATCGTTCAGTTCTTGATGGGATAGTTCCACCACGACAGGGATGATCTTGCGGTTCTGCTTCTGGTCGATGATCACCTGGATGGAAGTCACGCGACCGATGCGCACACCACCGAAGCGAACTTCAGAGCCGACGAGCAGGCCATAGGCGCTCTTTTCAAAGTAGAGGATGATGGAGCTCGACTTCTCGAAGAACTTGCCCGCCCCGAATAGCAGCAGCGCCCCGGCGCCGAGTAGCAGGCCGAGAAGGGTGAAGACCCCGATGAGTGTAGGACTGGCTTTTTGGCTCATGGGTGTGGTTCAGGTGTGTCGCCGCGATTGAGAAAGAGACGGACAGCGGGGTTGTCCGAGCGGTCGCGCAGTTCGTTGGGATTGCCGATTGCTCCCTGCGTTTTCGTCGCGGTGTCGAGAAATAGCGCGGTGTTGGCGATGCTGAATATGCTAGCCAGCTCATGCGTGACGATGACGATGGTTGACCCCTGGCTGTCGCGCAGACCGAGGATGAGATCGTCCAACCGGCGAGAGCTGAGCGGATCAAGCCCGGCACCCGGTTCATCGAGAAAAAGGATGTCAGGATCAAGGGCCAGAGCACGCGCGATGCCTGCGCGCTTCTTCATGCCGCCACTGATCTGGGAAGGGTAGTAGTCCTTATACCCGGAGAGACCGACCAACGACAGCTTATAGGCCACGAGGTCGCGTACAGTCGCGGCAGAGATGGTGCCCGCCTCCTCCAATGGCATGGCGATATTCTCGCCCAGCGTGAGCGAAGACCACAGCGCCCCCGACTGATACATGACACCGAAACGCTGCATAAAAGATCCGCGCTCATCGGGATCAGTGGCCGTGAAGTCTTCGTCGCCATAAAGAATGGAGCCTTTCGCAGGTTCCTGTAGGCCGATGAGGTGGCGCAGCAGCGTGCTCTTGCCACAACCGCTGCCACCCATGATGATGAAGATGTCCTTTTCCTGAATCTCGAAATTCAAGTCGTGCATGACCACCAGATCGCCATAGGCCATGGTCAGTTCGCGGATGGTGATTTTGGCAGCCATGATCAGATTCCGAGCATGGTGAAGATGGCGGCGAAGGCGGAGTCGATCACAACGACGGCGGTGATGGAGGCAACGACGGCGCGCGTGGTCGCCTGACCGACAGCAGCCGAGGAATTGCCCGCCGCCATGCCCATCATGCAGCCGCTGGCGGCAATCGCGACGCCGAAGAAGACACTCTTGATGACGCCGAGAGAGGCGTTCGTCAGATCCACGGCAATGAGTGTCTGGTTCCAATACAACGCAGGGGTGATGCCCACCATTGATCCCACCACCGTGCCGCCAAAGATGCCGATGATGTTGGCATACACGGTCAGCAGCGGCATCATCAGCACCAGCGCCAGCATCCGCGGTAGCACGAGGAAGTCGAAGGGGTTGAAGCCAAAGGTACGCAGGGCGTCAATTTCCTCATTCGCCTTCATACTGCCGATGTGGGCGGCGAAAGCAGCGCCCGTGCGGCCGCTCATGATGATGGCTGTCATCACCACGCCCATCTCACGCACCATGGCAATGCCTACAAGGTTCGCGACGAACAGGTTGGCTCCAAAATTCGTGAGCTGCACATTCCCGACGAAGGCCATTATGACGCCGATCAAAAAGCTGATCAGCGCGACAATGGGCAGCGCCTCCACCCCGCACTGCTGTAGCGTCATCCAGAAGTCGGAGGCCCGAAAACGCGCACGCCCGGTGCAGAAGCGAATCAGCGAGAGCACTGTCTGCCCCGTAAAATCTAGCAGCGCTTGAAGACTGGCCCAGAACGCCAGCGAGAGACTCCCCAGCCTGCCAAGAATGGAAGACGAGGGATCTGACTGCTTCGCATCACTTTCCTCAGGCACCGCGAGCGCCAGTTCCAGCAGACCGCGCAAGTTGTCTGGCAGGCTATCCAGAGGTGGTAGTTCCGGCTTCTCTTGGTCCGTGGCTTTGACTGTGCGAAAATGAGCGAGCAAAAAGGCTGGCAGCGTGGAGTCATAGGCGCCCAGCTTCTCCAGTTGATAGTGCGCGGGAAAATGCGGGGGAGGCGTCCCTTCAATTTTCACATCTGGACCGTCGCGCCGCCAGTCGCCCGATACTTGCAGAGTCGCCGCATCGCCTTCTTGCTGCCAGACGGCAATGGGTGGGGAAGACGCAGCGGTAGCCATCCAAAGGGTTGGGGGTTATGATCACAAGAATGGGAGTTGAAGGTGAGACTCGCCTCGGAACCCAGAGTGCGCGATGGGGTGAAACCCTACATTCCTGACAGAGGAAGATCATTGATTTCTATTTTTCATGGTTTCTTGCCGTGCGGTCACAGATAGCCAGGCAATCCTTTGTCATGCGCTTTAACCCGGATTTCTGATCACGCTCTACAATCGGGTTACACCCCATGGTTGGTCAGTATTCTCTGCTCCAGCTTCAAGCAGGTGAAATCCAGTCACCGCCGACCAAGTCAGCCCTTCAATAAAAGCTGGCAGGCCCTTCATGAATTGTCCGGCGAGTTCCGTTACAAAAAATGATTTTCCAAATCACACGCCTCTATCCAATCATGAGAAGACTGATCTTGTGTATCAGCATGCTTCTTGTGGCTGGATGTGCGGCATATGGGCCGCCTCGATCTGGGGAAGATGTATATCGCGATGTTCTGTTCGCTTCTCCACAGGGGCACGAACTACGCATGGATCTGTATGTACCCCATGCGGCGAAGCCCGCGCCTGTGGTGATTTGGATTTTCGGGGGCAGTTGGAAATTCGGAAGCAAGGGCTTTCATGTGAATGTGCGGGACCTTGCCCGCTCAGGCATCGCGGTGGCATCGATTCAGTATCGCCTGAGTGGCACGGCAGTGTATCCGGCGCAGCTAGATGACTGCCGAGCTGCTGTCCAATGGCTGCGTGACAACGGCAGCCGCTACGGAATCGATCCGCAGCGCATCGGAATCAGCGGTGAATCCGCGGGCGGTCATCTCGCGGCTCTCGTCGGCACAATCGAGGGCACGCCACGCATCCGCGCGGTGTGCGCGTTGTATCCTCCGACTGATCTCGTGATGCTGGGCCTGAAATTCTCAAATCCAGAGAAACCGAGCAGCATCGAGAAACTATTGGGCGGCCCCATCAAACAAAAGCTCGCGCTAGGTGCTGAGGCGAGTCCTGTCAATCATGCGAGCACGTCGTCCCCGCCGTTCCTGCTCATCCACGGCGCTCTTGACGAACTTGTGCCACTGGAGCAGAGCCGCGTGCTGCAAGAAAAGCTGGCCCGTGCTCATGTCGAGGCAAGGCTTATCGTGGTGCCGGACAAAGGACATTGGTTCCGCCTTGATGTGAGTCAATTGGCTGAGGTTGCGCGCTTCTTCCGAGTCCACTTTGATCAGCCACCCCATTTATGAAGAGCAGCGCACTTGTTCACCGCCTGCTGGCCATGGCAATGCCCCTTGTCTTCATTGGTTGCGCGAACCAACCGCTCGTAATCTTCAGCGAGGAGCGCCCGCTTTTCAAACCCGAGGAATTCTTCGCCGGACACACCCTCTCCTGGGGTATCTTCGAGACGAAATCAGGCAGGCCGACGAAGATTATTCAAACGGAGACGGTGGGAAGATGGGATGGTTCGGCGCTTCACTTTGAGCAGGACATCATCATTGCGCATGGCAGGAAGACACATCGCTCGTGGCTCATCCGTCGGTTGGATGAGCGCCATTACTTGGCGACAGGCACGGGGATTGTTGGCACGGCTCACGGCGAGGCTAGCGGCAATTCTTTTCATCTTGAGTTCACCATGGACGCGCTGCCGGGCAATCCGCTAGGCCGCGTGCACATGTCTCAATGGATGTATCTTCAGGCGGACGGCGTGACGATGGTGAACCGCGCCACAGTCACGAAGGCGGGCGTGACCATCACGGAAATCACAGAGCAGTTCCGTAAGGATCGCTGAGCGCCTGCGCCGACTGGGAAACCTCTGCCTTGGTGAAGAATGTCGCTGTCTCCACCGCATGCGGCGATCCCTTCGCCGCGTGCAGTCTTCGACTGTTTAGCTAAAAAGCCGTTGGCGGAATGAGGGTTCCTCGCGTTGCGCCAGCCCGATCAGGTATCCGAGGGCGAGACCACCGATCAGCGTGCCGAGCGCCACAGGAAATGGATGCTGGCGGACATACTCCTTGGAACTCACCAGAGCATCCTCGGCTTTGGCCGACGCCGATTGATAAATGTCCTTGGCAGTATCGGAGGCACGGTGGGCGGCGTCCTTGGTGGCATCGACCGCGTGCTGGGCATATTCCTTGGTGCGTTCGACGCCTGCTTCGACTTTTGACGAGAGCGATGTGTAGGCGTCACTTGTCGTGTTAGAGACGTCCTTGGCTGCATCAGCGGCTTTTCGGCCGGTTTCCCAGGCGGCTTCCTGCAGTTGATTCGTGGGTGTTTGGGAGTGGGTGTCGGTATTCATGGATTCGGTTTGTTTTAGTGTCGAATGAGCTGTGTGCTCTTCTCGATGTCCGATGCTACGCAATGCAGCAAGCCGTCGCCATGGGGTCAAACCCCACTCTGTGATCATTGCGAAAGCCTCTCGTCATTAACAGCCATTCCGATGAAAGCTCGTGGGGTGAACACCCTATGGCATCCTATCGACGCCCGATCCACAGATCATGCTCCATGAATCCCGGTCCGTTCACCTTACCCTCGACGCCTGATAAAAGCGACATACGGCCTGCGGCCCTTGCTGCGGAGCCAGCGCCGCATTCCGCATTCAAGCACCGCTTGGCAACACCGGTTTTGAAGTATCTGGAAGGTCGCGGCCTGCTGCTTGAGATTGAAACGCGCGAGGCATTGCAGCAGGTCGTCACCGTGATCGTTTGGCTGGCAGTGGGGGCAATCGCTGTTTTTGCAGGCTGGCTTCTGCTGGCAACATCTCTGGTTGGGGCACTCTCCGTGCATCTCGGATGGTCGTGGATGAAAGCCGCCGCTATCGTTGGAGCCGCCCACATCCTTGTCGCTCTCACCGCGGCCCTCGTGACGTGGAAACGCCTCACCACTGCACGCTGGTTTGCAGACAGTCTCAACGAACTCAAGAAAGACCGCGCATGGCTCAAAACACAAACAACGAAAAACTAAAGCAGATGGCGCTGCGTGAGCTCGCTGAAGCACGCGAAGAAATCAGCGCCGAGGTAAATCGTGTGCGGCAGCAACTCAGCCCTGCTCGAGTGCTGCAACGCGTGGTTGATCGCCATGCTGGCCTGCTGGTGGTACTGGCAGTCGCGGCGGGGGTGATTCCTGCGCTGCTGATTTTCCGTCGCAAGCCCCTGCCCGTGATGGTCTCCGTTGCGAAACCGCCGCCCAAGCCAGTGCTCGGTGCACTCCTTTTAGGAGCACTCGGATTATTGGCGAGATCCGTCACTCCTGCGCTCATGAAGTCCGTCATCATGCCTCATGTTCACGATTTCATTGCGAAAAAGCAACCGGTGACGGCGGCTGGTGGTCCACAGGATTGAATCTTCGTTACAACTGCCGCCGCAGCATGCCAGCAAGCTCCTCGAACATCTTGCCAAAGGCGGAACGGTTTTTGAACTCGGAGCGCGTCATGAGGCGCGAGTGATTCTTGTCTTGCTCGAAGACCTGCGCCTGTTCGGCGGCAAAGGCGGCGTCATAGATGTTGAGATTGGCCTCGTCATTCAGGCGGAAGGAGCGGTCGTCGAAGTTGGTCGAGCCGACGGAGACCCACACATCATCCACGATGAGGACTTTGCAGTGATACATCGTGGGCTGGAATTCATAGATCTCGATCCCGGCATCCAGCAGCTCATTCCACAGGGAACGCGAGGCGTGCTGGACGATTTGCTCATCCATGTGAGGCCCGGGCACGATGATCTCGATCTTCACGCCGCGACGACGCGCGCTGATCAGAGTCTGGATGGCGAGGTCGTCCGGCACGAAATAGGCGGCCTGAAGGCGGATGCTTTTCGCCGCTGAAGCGATCGAAAGCAGATACATCAGCCGCACGCTTTCGCTGCCTTCACCGCGCGAGCTTTTAAACACCTGCGCCAGGGAGTCCCCCTCGGGCTTGAGTTCTGGAAAGTAGTCGGGCCCGAGGAGCACCTTGGCACGGGTCTTGACCCAGTTGTCAGTGAATGCCGCCTGCATTTGCGCCACGGCGGGGCCTTCGATTTGAAAGTGCGAGTCGCGCCAGTGGTCTTTGGATTCGGCATGACCTTCCCAGTGATCCGCGATGCCCACGCCACCTGTGAAGCCGATGCGCCCGTCCACGACGAGCAGCTTCCGGTGCGTGCGGTTATTGATCCGCGTCAGTGTATGCCAGTGCACGGGGTGGTAGCGCTCCAGTTCGATCCCCGCGGCTTTCATGGAATCAAGAAACTTGGCGTCAATCTTCCCGCAGCCCACCCAGTCGAGCATCACATGCACTTTCACACCCGCCAGTGAGCGCTCGCAGAGAGCGTCTGAAAACTTCTTCCCGATCTCACCTGACCAGTAGATGTAAGTTTCAAAGGTGATGGATTTCTCAGCTCCACCGATGGCGTCCAGCATCGCGGGAAAAATTTGCGCTCCGTTCTGCAGGGCTGTGACCCGGTTTCCAGGCAGCACGCCCGGCCCGAGCAAATGCCCCATGCTGCGGAGGAATTGCGGATCAGCGACGATGAACTCGTGTGTGAGCGCATAGCGAATATGTTTCTCGCTGGTGCGCAGGTTCAGCAAAAAAATCGTCAGCAGAACGGTGACGAAGGCGGTGATCAGTACGGTCAGCCACATGTTTAGTTTCCCCCGGGTGTTTTTCTTCATTGCGGCGGCTTTTTCCGGGTCCGGTGGTCCTGGACCAGAATGGTGATGACGAGCCAGAAGCCGCCTGTGGCCGCGAGTAGAAAGCAGACGATGGCCAGACCTGGATAACCAAACAGGCGGAAGCTGCTCTCCACCTGCATGAGCATGCACGCGCCCATGATCAACGCACCTAGCACGATGCCGGTGGTGATGCGGTTGGCGATCTTTTGAAATCCTTCCATCACCAGCTTCGCATCCACGGCCTTGATCTTCACCTCCAGCTCCTGGTTCGTGATCGCATCCATGATGCGGTTCAGGCGTGAGGGCAGTCCGCCGATGAAGTCCTTCATCTCCAGCAGTGAGCTGAAGAGGCTGCCCTGCGTGGCCTGCTTCCTCATGCGCTGGGACATTAGCTCTCCCACGTTGCGGCGGATGGAGGCATTCGGATCAAAGGTGGGGTCAAGGATCTTGCCCACTTCATCGAGTTGCAGCAATGTCTTGCCGAGAAGAGTCAGCTCACCCGGCACATGCAGGCCGTTTTCGGCCGCGTTTCGGGTCACCTCCAGCAGCGTGGTGCCCACGTCGAGTTGTTGCAGCCCTTGATTCTGGCTCTCAGCCAATAGCTGGCTGATACGGCTGCGGAACTCCACCTGCTTAAAGTCTTCATCCTTTTGGCTGACGCGGATCACAAGGTCGGCGGCTTCATCGCCCTTTCCTTCACTGATCGCCAGCAGCAGCTTGATGAGGTTTTCTTGCATCGTCGGCGTGGTGTGCCCGACCATGCCGAGATCCAGCAGCGCGATGTGGCCGTCATCGGTGAGGAAAACATTGCCTGGATGCGGGTCGGCATGAAACAAGCCGTCCAAGAGCACCTGCTGTAAGTAGGCTTTAAAGAGAGCTTCTGCCAGTTTGGCGCCATCAAGCTCCAAACGCGCGAGCGGGCTGACGCTGGTGATCTTCCGGCCACGGACGTAGTCCATGGTGAGCACGCATTTCGTGCTGTAATCCGCCACCGGCTGCGGCACCTGGATGAGTTCGAAGTCCTTGAGATTCTCACCCACGGTGATGAGGTTCTGCGCCTCACGCTCATAGTTCAGCTCATGCTGAATTGAGACGCGAAATTCCTCCACGATGGTGACAAAGCGGTAGCGACGGCCCGTGTCGGTGTGTGCGTCGAGAAACGCGGCGATGTCCGCGAGCACTTCAAAGTCCTCCGCGATCTGCGGGCGGATGTTGGGCCGCTGAACCTTGACCACGACGAGACGGCCATCACGCAAGGCTGCCGAATGCACCTGCCCCAGCGAGGCGGCGGCCAGCGGCACAGGATCGAAGCTGGAGAATGCCTTGGAAAGTCGCACGCCCAGCTCTGCCGTCACGATCTGCTCCACTTCTTCAAATGGAAAGGGCTTTACCTTGTCTTGCAGCCGGGCCAGGGCCTTCAAGTATGGCTCGGGCAGTAAATCCGGCCTGCCGGCCAGCACCTGGCCGAGCTTGACATAAGTCGGCCCCATGGCTTCGAGGTCATCCGCCAGTTGATCTGGCGTGGCCTTGCCATCGCCATCAGGCTTCAGCTCTTGGGGATTGATCTCGTCCTGGTTTCCCATGTGCTGCGCCAGATCGGAGCGCCCATATTTCCAAAAGATCTGGGCGATTTGCTTGTAGCGTTTGAGATGGTTGGGAGAGAGTTTCAAGGGGCGTTTGAGGTGTGTGTTATCGAAATATCTCCCAACCATTTCTATCTTGTCCGTGGTTACGCAGCGCGGTCGCGGCGCTGCTGCAGCTCGATCAAATGGCCTGAGAGCGAAGGCAGCAAGGCCTTCCTGATGAGCGTCTTCGCATCTGCGGAAACTTCTTCGTTGGCGAGCGCGTTTTCATACTGGCTGATGCCGTGCTCCTCGCCTGTTTGCAGGATTTTCAGAGCCGGGGATTCGCCGAGGAGACTGGCTGAGCCCTCAATCGCCTGGACAAAGCCGCCCCAGGCACCTGAGGTGGTGGCTGGCGCACCGCCACTCTCCCTCACCAGATTTTGCAGTTCAAAGACATTCTGCTGATGATCGACACGAATGCGCTCCAGCACAGTGTCACTGCCGGTGATATCGAATTTTTCGATGGCTTGAGTATAGGTTTCAACAGCGGAGATTTCACCACGCAGCAACGAGTTGCAGGTGTCGATTGTTTGGTCTGTGGCAGTCATGCGTTTTTTATGTTTGTTTGATGTTATTTTTTGCCGACCCTATTTCTTGTCAGCGGCAGCACATTAGTAGGCACGCGAAACTTCTTCCATGGGGTGAAACCCGAGGATGAGTAACCTTGGAGAGCGGTCGTTCGCCAGCGGTGCGCCAAAAACAAACTGTGACAGCAGGCTGAAGTCAGCCTCACTGTCACAGCCAGGCCGGAGGTTAGGCCGGCTTTGTTGGTTTTGGGGGGGAAATTGAAGTGGGTTGCGTGGCGGCCGTCTCCCGATCGGCCATCCACGCAACCGCGCTTCCTGTCAGGTTACTTGGAAGCGAGTTCCTTGGCCTGCTCGAGATGGGTTTTGAGCGCGGGAAGCATCTTCTCCGCCCACATTTTCAGATCGCTGTCCTTGGAGTCCTTGGCGGCGTCTTCAAAGTTGCTCACGCATTTTTTGTGACCGCTGGTCATTTCAGCGAGGAATTCCTTGTCGAAATCCGCGCTCTCCGTCTTTTCCAGCTTCTGGAAGGTATCGGCATGCTTGGAGTCGATGACGGCGGAGAGTTCCACGCCCTTGGTTTCTGCGAGCTTGATCAGCTCCTCGTTGGCTTTGGTGTGGTCCTTGACGATCATCTCGGCGAAGGTCTTGACGTCCGCACGAACGGCTTTCTGCGCACCGAGTCCGGCCAGTTTGACGACGGCCATGCCTGCGGCGGCTTCATTCTTGACGAATTTGACGTCAGCCGCGTTCAGCGTGTCTTTGTCTGCCGACATGCCGTTGGAGGCAAAGATCAGCGCCGCGCAAAAGGCGAGCGTGGTAGTGGCGAATCGTGTGATGGATTTGTTTTTCATAGGAGGGTTGTTTTTGTTTCGATGACCTGTTCTCTGGTCAACAGCCGCATGCTAGAGAGTCCGCATGACATCTTCCATGGGGTGAAACCCGATTCCTCACTTCTCACGGATTCGGGCGGTCTTTACACTATTTACCATCGGGCGAGGCTCTGGTGAATTTGGTCCTGCAGGCTCAGTTGCGACCACAGGAACTCCTCGGTGGCATCGATGGCCATCTCATCGAGAAAGCGGTGCAGGGTGGCGGAAACAAAAAGCCAGGCGGCCATGCCGAAATCAGGATGCAAGTCCTCGAACTGACGCAAGTGATAGATGAGAATCGCTCTGAAGTGCATGAGTTCGCGCAGCACCTCGGTCAGCTCATAGCCTTGCTTTCGCCGCGTGGAGCCGTGCTCCTCCGCGTCTTTGACTGCCTGTTCCGCCACGGTCGCGCTGCCGTAAAGACGCAGCGTGGCGATCAGGCCGTCATATATTTCGGGCAGGTGGTTCATGAGCGCGGTGGTGTTCAATGACCTGGTCGCAATGATTTTCTTGTCGGCGCGCACACGCTCCCGCCACTCGGCGAGGATCGCCTCCTTGTTTTCGAAGAGATAGTCGGCAAGGCCGCCGTTGACGCTGCTGGGATGGGCTTCAGGCACGGATGTCATAGAGTTATCAAGAGTTGTCTGGGATGAGCTGGATCAGGATGGAAGAAAGCCCTGCAACCGTTTCACTGGTTGCAGGGCCGTTTTTGTGAGCACGAGCCGTTGCGCTGGCGGCTCGTGCTGGCTGGGGAATCAGCGATGTGCAAATCCCCCGTTTTTCTTCCCGCCGCAGGTGTGGCGGGAAGAAAGTCAGGTGCAGCCGCGCAGCATGAAGACAACGAGCAGAACGGGAATGGGGATGCCGAGCAGCCAGAGGAGCGCCCAACCGATTTTGCCGGCTGATTTTTTGCGAGTGAACAGTGTTTTCATGTTTGTATCGGTGAATCAAAGTGGATCCCGCGGCCAGGCCCTCCTGGCCGCAGGATTGTGGCGCTTAGGCGGCGCGACTCCCGGCCATGGTCTCAGTCGGGTACTCGATATGCACAGTGTCGGTATCGACATCGGGCGTGGCTGCCTCACCCGTGCAGCAGATGTCTTCTGCCCCAGCATGGGTGAAGATTTTCTTCGCCCGGGTGATTTCATCGCCATTTTCCGTGTGGACGGAAATGAGGATGTTGCCTTCCTGGAGCTTGCCCTCATAGCGCTTGGCCTCGAGCTCAGGGATGCCCATGCCGATCAAACCACCGGCGATGCCGCCGACAGTCGCGCCGATGGCCGCACCGCTGAGCGCGGCCAGGATCGGGCCGGCGGCGATGAAGGGACCGACGCCTGGAATGGCCAGTGCTCCAATGCCGGCGATCCAGCCCAACGCGCCGCCGAGGACACCCCCGGTGCCTGCGCCGGTGACAGCTCCTTCGGGAGCCTTGGTGTTCTTCTCGTGGGCGAAGTCGTGGCTGGTGTTTTTATCCGCAAACAACGCCGAGATGTCGTTGTTGGAGAAGTTGGCGGCCTTGAGCTGATCGACGATTTGATCAGCCTGGAGGCGCGAGGTGGCAATGCAGAAGACAGATTTTTTGGACATATTGATTGGGCTTTCTTGGGTTTGGTTTGGGTTCAATTGAGTGGCAGGACGGGACAGGCTCAGTTGCTGGCGTCGGACTTCACTTCGAGCTGGTTGGTCACATTATCCGCGCTTGCGACCCGGCCTGCGATTTCACCGATGAGGCGTTTCTCCGCGTCTGAGTTGACCGCGCCACGCAGCGTGACTTTGCCGATGTTGGTGATGATCTTCACGTTCTGGGCATTCACGGACATGTCTTTCCCGGCGATGATCTCTTTGCGGATCTGCGCCGTGGTGCTCACATCAGCCTCACTGCTGCCCTGATCGAGCGGGGTGAGTGTGCTAGAATCGCGGTCACGCGCATTGCGCGCGGTGTTATCCGCATCCTTCGTCATAGGAGTGGTCGAGCTGACAGCCGGGTTCGAGTTAGCGGTCGAGTTTGGGTTGGCAGCCGAGCTCGTGGATGAGCCGGAGCTGAGCGCCTCAGCCTGGGCGAGATGGGCTTTGAGTGTGGGGAGCGTTTTCTCCGCCCACATCTTCACCTCATTGTCCTTGCTGTCACTGGACGCGTCCTCAAAGTTGCTCACGCACTTCTTATGGCCGCTCACCGCGACGTCGAGGAATTCCTTGTCGAAGTCAGCGCTCTCCGTCTTTTCCAGATTCTGGAAAGTCTCGGCGTGCTTCGGTTCGATGACGGCGGAGAGTTCCACGCCCTTGGCAGCCGCGAGCTTGGTCAGCTCCTCGTTGGCCTTGGTGTGGTCGGTGACGAGCATCTCGGCGAAGGCCTTGACGTCCGCACGAACGGCTTTCTGCGCGCCGAGTTCGGCCAGTTTGACGACAGCCATGCCGGCGGCGGCCTCTTGCTTGACGAATTTGACGTCAGCGGAATTGAGGGTGTCCTTGTCTGCCGACATGCCGTCGGAGGCAAAGATCAGCGCCGCGCAAAAGGCCAGCGTGGCTGTGGAGTAACGTGTGATGGATTTGTTTTTCATGGTGGGGTATTTGTTTTGCTGACAAGATTTCGTTATCAACGACAGCATGTTAGAACCCGCGAGATACCGCCACCATGGGGTGAAACCCGGTTCCTTGACATCTCCTTGCCGCTTCACGATCCACGCGTCTTCGGAATCACTGAATGACTTGTTTTGGGCGGTCATGCCGCGTTCGCGAGTCGCGGTTTGCAGATCAAATCAATGGAGTGTTCACCCCATTGTTGTTTGAGCGCGGATCACCATGGTCTTTCCCATATGATGAACAACCGCCGCTGTGGCACGATCCGATGGCTTTGGGGCGGGATGCTGATGATGTGTGTTTTCAATGGCTGCGCCTCTTCAGAACAACGGCAGGTGAGGCGCTCTCGCGAACACGCTTTCATCGCCTACTGGCCGCCTCCTGCTGGCAGCACCGGTCTGAGGCTGGCGGTCAAAGACAACATCGACATGAAAGGGAGGGTCACCTCGGCGGGATCTGAATATGTCTCGAAAAACAGTGCTCCTGCGACGCGGGATGCGCCGCTTCTGGCGCTGGCACGGGAACGCAATGTGCGAATGGTTGGAAAAACCAATCTCACGGAGTTTGCGATCACGGTCTCTGGCAAGAACAGCTTCTTTGGCACGCCGAAAAGCCGTCTGGATGGTAGTAACGACGTGATCCCTGGCGGTTCATCAAGTGGTTCGGCGATGGCAGTCGCCACGGACATGGCGGATGTGGCCTTTGGCACGGACACCGGTGGTTCGATTCGCGTCCCGGCGGCCTGCTGCGGCATTTACGGCTTGAAGACGACTTATGGCCTCGTTCCGATCAAAGGCGTGTTTCCGATCTCGCCAAAGCATCTGGATACTGTCGGGCCGATGGCTCGAAACATGAACCATCTTGTGCAGGGCATGAGCCTGTTGCAGCGCGGGTTTGAAACACGCTACCAGGAAGCCGTCGCAGACAAACCCTTGGCCCGGCACATCACCATCGGACGGTTGTATCTGGATGGCACAGACCCTGAGATCGACAAAGCCATTGATGCGGAACTGGCGGCCAAGCACTTCAAGGTCATCAAGCTCAACAAGAGCTTCCAGGCCAAATGGAAGCAGGCAGAGAAGGACGGCAAGGTGGTGGCTCTGGCCGACACTTGGCAGAATGACCAAAAGTATGCCAACCAGAAGGGCGTGAGCCTTTTGACAAAGCTCGTGATCATGTCCGGCGAGCTCGACTACAAAGGCGGCTACAAAGAGGCGCTGAAACGCAAAGCCGCATGGCAGCGCGACCTCCGCCAGATCTTCAAGCAGGTGGATTTCATCGCTGTGCCGACGCTGCAAGGACTGCCGCCGAAGATGCCCTTCTGGGGATCGGACGCGGTGTTTGAATGGCGCGTGTTCGACATGCAAAACACCGTGGGTGTGAATTTCGCGGGCAATCCCGCACTCGCGGTGCCAATCGCGATGCCAGCCAGAGGCAAGACCGTTCCCGTGACCAGCTTGCAGCTTGTCGGGCCGCGCCGGAGCGAGGCCGAACTCTTAAACGCAGGCCGACTCATCGAAAACAAACTCTAACATCATGCACCTTTCACTTTCACTCATCATCGCAGCCCTGTTGCTCACCTCCCCGGCGAGCCACGGCCAATCCGCAAACGAACTCATGGGAAGCGGCGATGCCTATGACCGCAAATTCCAGGCTGACAAAGCGCTCCAATATTATCTGCCAGCCGAAAAGCTGGAGCCGCAGAATGTGCCACTGCTGCTGCGCATCGCGCGGCAGTATCGCCACCTCATGACCGATGCCAAATCGAGCGCGGAAAAGCTCCGCCTCGGTGGTATCGCCCTCGGCTATGGAAAGCGCGCTGCGGCGCTCGCTCCGAATGATTCCGAGGCACAACTCTCCCCCGCCATCACTTATGGCAAGATGCTGCCGCTTCAGGGCAGCAAGGAGCAGGTGGACGCATCGCCGCGCATCAAGGCGGGTGCTGACAAGGCGATCAAACTCGATCCACGCAACGACGTGGCCTGGCATGTGCTCGGCCGCTGGCATCAGGCGCTCGCTAACGTCGGCGGTGTCAAACGTGCGCTCGGCGGACTCATCTACGGCAAGCTGCCCACCACCACGAACGAAGCCGCCGTGGCCTGCTTTGACAAAGCCATCGCCATCAATCCCAATCGTCTGCGTCACTACATCGAACTCGGACGCACCTACGCTCAGATGGGCAAAAACGCCGAAGCACAACTGTTCATCAAAAAGGGCATGTCGATGCCCAACATGGAGCACGACGACCCGGAATTGAAGCAACGCGGCCGCGATGCTCTGGCGAAGCTGCCGTGACGTAAAACGAGTTTCCCAACTCGTTCTCCGCCTTCCACTTCACCACCCATTCTGATCCGCAGGCCGCACTGGACGAAGTCCGTCCGCCACACTCATCGCATCTGAATTGAGACTCACCACCGAGGTGGGCAAATCGGCCAACGAACCATCGATGAACGTGTGATGCCAAAGCTGCGTCGCGACAACCGCCGCGAGTCCCATCTCCACCGAAAGGCGCGGCAATGAGCCAACACGCAGCTCACGAAACGCCTTCCGCCAATGCCGCACCTCGGCCACATCGAAGTAGCCGGTGCGACGCAGCGATTCTTCGCTGAGCAGTTCACCCACAAACTTCGGCTCGGGATCGATGTGGAAGCTGTCCAGCGGCGCACGGAAGATGACCTTGTGCCTGCGGGCGATCTCTTTGGGCAGCCAGCGCTCAGCGACGAGGCGCAGCAGATGTTTGTCGCGAAAGCCGTTCAGCTTCCATCGCGAATGCAGCTTGGCGGTGAAGTCGAACACGTCTTCATCGAGAAACGGATAGCGCACCTCAACGGAGGAGTGCATCGCCACACGATCCCCCTTCGCTTGCAGCAAGTGCCCGGCCAGCGTGACACGCGCACCGACCCAGAGGCTGCGATTCAACGGACTCCAGTTCTTCGCGCGATCCAGATTCATTCCCAGATCCTCCCAAGGTCGTGCCTCAGCCAGCACCTCGCGCATCGGCTCGCCGTAGAAGCGCAGCTTCGAGAGCGCGAGCACGCCGTAGCTGTCGATCCATGCGTTCGGGCCACCGACAGCGTCTTCCCACATTTTACGGCTCGCGGCTGGGTAGTGCGGCACTTTGTTCAGCCGCAGAAACGCACGCCGCACCTTGTCGCTCAAGCGCAGACCAGGAATGACATCCATCGCGCCGAAGATCTTTGCGATCTTGTACCAAGGATAACCCGCCAGCCACTCGTCCGCGCCTTCGCCCGTGAGCACCACTTTTTGCCCATTTGCATGAACTCGCCGCGCCAGCATGAGCAGCGCCGCGCATGAGGTGTCGATCACCGGGGCCTCGGCGGCCTGGATGAGTTGCGGATACATGTCCAGTGCATCGCTGGCACGAAACTCCTGCACGATGGGTGCCTTGGTGCCGATGTGCTTGGCCGTGTTATTGGCCGCGCTGAGTTCATCGAGTTTCGGATCGTCCACTCGAACTGTGTAGGTGTTGATGGCGGCACCTTTGAGCTTGCAGGCCATCGCCACGATCATGCTGGAGTCCAGACCGCCCGAGAGATAAGCCCCCACCGGCACATCCGCTCGCAGCCGCTTGTCCACCGCCTTCAGCAAGATATCTTCCAACTCATCCACTAGCTTGCGCGGATCAGTCTGAGGGTCTTCATCGCCGTGATTGGGGAAATCCATCGTCCAGTAGGCACGCTCCTTGATCGGCTCCGCATCTCCCGGTGTGATCTGCAAATAATGCCCCGCAGGCAGCAGCCGGATGCCTTCAAAACACGTCACTGGCCCCGGCATCGCGCCAAAGGTGAAAATATGATCCAAGCCGCGCAGATCTGCCTTTGCCGTCACCATGCCTGATGCCAGCAGTCCTTTGATCTCCGAGGCAAACAACAGCCAATCTCCCTGCCGCGTCCAATAAAGCGGCGCGATGCCAAAACGATCCCGCCCCAGTGTGAGCTGGTGCCGATGCACATCATAAAGTGCTACCGCGAACTGTCCGCGCATCCGCTCAAACATGTCCTCCCGGCTTTCCTCCCACAGGTGCGGGATGATCTCGGTGTCGCAGTGCGTGTGCAGATGATGCCCGCGGCCCACCAGCTCCGCCCGCTTCTCGGGAAAGTCGAAGAACTCACCATTGAAGACTGTAAACGCGCTCTGGTCCTCATTGCACATCGGCTGCTGCCCATCCGCCAAGCCAACAACGCTCAGCCGCCGCGAAGCCAGCGCCACTCCAGGCCGATGCAGAAAGCCTTCCTCGTCCGGCCCTCGATGAATCAGCGCCCGCGCCATACGTTCGACCACACCTTCGGACACCGTTCGCCTACCGGCCAGGTCCATCACGCCAGCAATGCCACACATAGGCCGCTGCTATCGTCTGGTTCGGCCGTCACAGGCAATGCTTATCTTCCCAGGTAGGGTTAGACCCCATCACTGCTGGATTGTAGATTCAACTGGCAGTCCAAAGGTTTGGAAACGTTCGGCTTCGATTGCCAATCGAGGCTGCTCTAAATAAGCGAAGACCTACGGTAGGGTTTCACCCCATGGCGTATGAACAGCGAGTCGGGTAGTGAGGGAACCCACACCTGATTCGGATCGAACGGTGGAGGCGGCTTCATGCAGGGGCCGTGAATTCTTTCCCTTTTTATACATGCCCACACTCGCCCATCCTGCTTCGTCGCCACCGCCTGCAACGCCAAACAAGGAGGGCATCGCGATCATTGGCATCGGCTGCCGTTTCCCTGGTGGGGTGAATGATGCAGAGTCGTTCTGGAAGCTGCTCGAGGAAGGTCGCGAGGCCGTGGGTGATGTGCCTGCGGATCGCTGGAATGTGGAGCGCTTCTACGACGCGGAGCCGGGGATTGTTGGCAAGACTGTCGCCAAACGCGGCGGCTTTATTGAAGGCATTGATCAGTTTGACCCACAGTTCTTCGGCATCTCGCCGCGTGAAGCGCCATACATTGATCCTCAGCAGCGCTTGCTGCTCGAAACAGCGTATGAGGCTATCGAAGATGCAGGCGTGGTGCTGGATCTCGACAAGGGCACGGACATCGGCGTTTTCGTGGGCATCTCGCACAATGACTACCAGGGCCTGCAACACACGTCCACGGATCGCGCTGGCATCAGTGCTCACACACCAACTGGCAGCGCGCACAGCATCGCGGCGAATCGCATCTCGTATTGTTTGAACCTCACCGGACCGAGCATCGCGATGGACACCGCGTGTTCCTCCGCGCTGACCGCCGTGCATGTGGCCTGCGAGCACATTCTGGCCGGACACTGCAAAACAGCGATGGCAGGAGGTGTCACCGTGATGATCACGCCGGATGGCTTCATCGGCTTTTCGCAAGCCGGGATGCTTTCCCCGGAAGGCAAATGCAAGGCCTTCGATGCTTCAGCGAATGGCTTCGTGCGTGGTGAAGGCGCGGGCATGGTGCTCTTAAAGAAGCTTTCTGATGCCATCGCGGATGGTGATCCGATCTACGCGGTGATCATCGGCTCGGCGGTGAACTCGGATGGCCACACGAACGGCATCTCGCTGCCAAGTCCTGAGGCCCAGGCGCGGCTAGTGCGAGATGCGTGCGTGGTCGCAGGCGTCACGCCCTCGCAAATCGGCTATGTCGAGGCACATGGCACTGGCACGGCGGTGGGTGATCCCATCGAAGCTCATGCACTGGCCGAAGCGCTGTGCGCCGACCGCACCGCAGATGCTCCGCTCCTCATTGGCTCGGTGAAGACGAACCTCGGTCACTTGGAAACGGCATCCGGCGTCGCAGGTTTGGTGAAGGCGGCGTTGGTGCTCAAACACGCCCGCATTCCAGCCACTCTACATTTTGAAACGCCGAATCCGCACATCGACTTCACCGCGTTGAAGCTGCGCGTGCCTGTGGCAAGCGAAGCGTTTGCCAAAACGGGCGATCTTCGTCTTGCAGGCATCAATTCCTTCGGCTTTGGCGGTTCCAACGCCCATGTAATCCTCTCCGAAGCTCCGAAGCAGGCACCTCGGGCGCATGTGAGTCCTGATACAAGCCGCGCCTGGCCTTTGACGTTGTCCGCACGCTCGGAAGAAGCGCTGCGTGCCGCTGCGTGGCAGTTGAGCGTTTGGGTGGATGATCATTCCAAACTGAATGGCAGTTCGCCGCTGCTCCCAGACCTGACTTACATGCTCGGTGCCCGGCGGAATCATCATTCGCATCGCCTCGCGCTTACCGCGCGCACGCTAGGCGAGATGGTGCAGGAACTCAGCGCCTTCTCGACCGGACAACCCGGCCCGCGCATGCGCACGGCCTTCACGCCGCGCCCCGAAAAGGCGGCGCGTGTTGTCTTCGTGATGAGCGGTCAAGGTCCGCAGTGGCAGGGCATGGGCCGCGAACTCATGCAGCATGAGCCGGTCTTCAAACGCACGATTGAAGCCTGCGACAAGGCCATGCGCCCATGTGCCAAGTTCTCGCTGATGGACGAATTCAATCGTCCCGAAGCTGAAACAAAAATGCAGTCCACCGAGATCTCACAGCCTGCGATCTTCGCCATGCAGATGGCGCTCGCAGCGCTTTGGCAGTCGTGGGGCATTCAGCCTGCGGCAGTTGTGGGACACAGTGTGGGCGAAGTGGCTGCGGCTTGCATCACAGGCATCCTCACGCTGGATCAAGCTGCGAAGATCATCGTGCTGCGCGGACGATTCATGGATGAATGCGCCGCTGCTGGTGGCACCATGCTGGCTGTCGGCATGAGTCCCGATGAAGCTCGCGCGGTGATCTCCAAACATGACCGCACGGTGAGCATCGCCGCCTTCAATGGACCTCGCTCACTCACACTGTCAGGCTTGAAGACCTCGCTGGAAGTCATCGCTGCCGAGCTTGAATCGAAGGGCGTCTTTGCCCGCTTCCTACAAGTGAGCCATCCCTTCCATCACGCGATGATGCAACCTGCCGCCGATGCCTTGAAGGCAGCGCTGGCTGATCTCACGCCAATGCCTGAGAAGCTTCCATTTTTCAGCACCGTCACGGGTCAGCGTCTGGACGGCGCATCATGCGATGCGGGCCACTGGTCGCGCGGCGTGCGTCAGCCCGTGGAGTTTGCGTCAGCGATTGACGCTTTGTCAGAGTTTGGTGTCGATGCCTGGCTCGAAATCGGTGCGCATCCCGCGTTGGTGCGTTCCATCCAGGAATGCCTGGGTGAGAGCAGCGGCAAAACGGCCGTGCTGGCATCAGCGCGTCGTGAGCGCGAGCATGAATCGTTGCTCGAAACCGCGATGGATCTGCATCTCGCCGGTGTCGTGCTCGATTTCAAGGCGCTCACGCCATCGCGTCGTCATCTCACGCTTCCCACCTATTCATGGGACAAGGCTCGGTGGTGGAATGAATCCGCCGACATGCGTGAAGGCCGTCTCGCGCCTGGTGGTCGCGGCTTGCTTGATGTTCGGCTCGCACGCGCCACACCGACATGGATCACGCGTCTGGACAACCGCCACATGGCCTTCCTGAAGGATCATCGTGTCGAAAACCTCATCATCTTTCCCGCCGCAGGCTTTGTCGAAATGGTGCTCGAAGCGGGCGTTCAGTTGTTTGAGGGCAAAGCCTTCGTCATCGAAGACTTCGAGATTCGCAAACCTCTCATTCTTCCTGATCCGCCCTCCGGCTTGCTGCTGGAGCTGACGTATGATCTCACCGAGCGCACGTTCAGCATCCAGAGCCGCTTTGAAAGCGGCGCCTCATGGTCCACGCATGTCGTCGGCTCCATGCGCGGCGAACGCACCGAGTCATCCTTCGCCACCTCCACTTGGGAGGCATCCACGTTGCCAACGATCGGCCTTGATGCCTTCTACAGCCACAAGGCTGAGATGGGCCTTCGCTATGGCGAGGAATTCCGCCCCATCCGCGAGCTTTCTGCCTGCGCTGGCAAGTCTTCGGGTCGTGTTTCGTTGAGCCCAACGATTGCGCAACGTGCCGCTGAGTATCCGCTGCATCCCGTGCTCTTTGACGGCGCGTTGCAAATCTTCTCCGCAGGCGCCTCGACGGTCGAAGGCCGCGCTGCCGGATTGCGACTCCCGGTGCGCTTTGCCCGCATTCTGTTCCTGCGTTCGCCAGGAGCATCGAGTCTCGTGCGCGCAGGTGTGAAGCAGGCCAACGAAGAATTGATCGAAGGCGGCATCGAACTCTATGACGAATCCGGCAGGCCATGCGTGCGCATCGACGGCTTCCGCGCCATCAGCGTGGAAGGAGCCAAACGCACGGGCAAAACCGGCAAGGGCCGTGATGTGACCTACCACGTCGCCTGGGAAAATCGTCCCACTGGCTCCCGCCCCGCATCCCCTGCTCCCGTGGCCTTGACCCGGCTGCATGAAGTGGCGCAGCAGGCGCTGGATGAAGTGCTCGACATGCGTGGCCGCGCCAATCTGGATGCCGCAAGTGCCGCAGGTGATGAACTGACTGCCGCGCAAATCGCCAGCGGTCTGCGGGCCATGGGCGCTGAGGGCAGTTTCACGGCCAAGTCACTCGGCGTTGCCGAATCCATGCGTCGGTCATTCGTGCAATTGATGGACAATCTGGTGAAGGAGGGACTGCTCAGCCGAGAAGGCTCAGGCTACCAGACCACACCTGCTTTCAGCGAAGCGGCGGACTCCTCGTCCAGCCTGCTCAGCGCCAGTCTTGGCAAGTATCCGGGGCATTTGCCAGAAGCTCTGCTCTGCGGGGCAACGTGTGCGGAACTCGGCCCGATCATGCGTGGTGAAAAGGAGGCCGTGCAGGTCTTGTTCACCAGCGGCGGCGCTGATTTGCTCGATCAATTTTATGGCGATGGCCTCGTCACCAGCCCCTGGCTCGCCGCCATCGGCAGAGCGGTGGCAGAGGCTGCGTGTCAGCTTCCTGAAGGACGCGGACTGCGCATTTTAGAGGTCGGCGCAGGCACTGGCGGCCTGGCCTCACAGGTGCTGCCGCTCATCAAGCGTGGCGTGCATTCGTATGTGTTCAGCGATGTTTCCGCGGCCTTCTTCCCCGCAGCGCGTCAAAAGCTAGCCGCTTATCCCGAAGTCGAGTTTCATACCTTTGATCTCGAAAAACCCGGCAACGAGCAGGAGTTCGACCTCGGCTCCTTCGACATCATTCTCGGCACCAACGTCATCCATGCCGTCAGCGATGTGCGCTACGCGCTGCGAAACATCAACCATCTGCTCGCCCCCGGTGGCAGTTTGCTCTTTGTAGATGTCGCCACGCCGCATTTGTGGTTAAACGCCGTTTTCGGCCTCACCAGCGGCTGGTGGCGTTTCACGGATCGCGATCTTCGCCCGCATCATCCGCTGCTGGAGCGCGAGCAATGGCAGAAAGTGCTCGGCGAAACGGGATTCAGCGAAACCACCTCTCTCTCCGGTTTGATCCGCTCCGAAGGCGGCGAAAGCCTCATCGGCCTCATGGCGCGCAAGCCATGGAGCGCGCCAATCGCGGCCGCACCAGCCATTGTCGAAGCGCCGGTCGAGAAGTCCTGGCTCGTGTTTGCGGATTCGTCCGGTCTTGGCGAAAATCTCGCGACACAACTCCGCCTCAGCGGTGTGCGCTGTCGCGTCGCGCATCGTGGCACGGCCTTCAAATCAGATGGAGTGAATGCATTCACCCTGCGGCCCGAAGCACCCGAAGATTGGAAGCAACTGCTGCAATCCTGCGCCGATGAAGCCCCGGAACGCTTCGTTTTTCTGTGGAGTCTCGATGAAATCGATCCCGGTGCAGACATGCTCGGCACGGATGGCTTATTCCATCTGACTCAGGCACTCGAAATCATTCATCCAGCCGCCAAACTGCACCTGGATGTCATCACACGCGGTGCGCAAGCCATCGGACGTGATCATTCCATCGCGCTCGCGCAAGCTCCCTCCGTCGGCCTGATGCGAGTGATCGCCAATGAGCACAACAACTTCACCTGCCGTGGCATTGATCTTCCCTCTGAGGCTTCTACCAAGGACAACGCCCTAGTTTGGAACGAACTGCTTCAAGAAGACGCCGAACGCGAAATCGCTTTCCGTGGCGAAGCACGCTACGTGCGCCGCATCACTCGCGGTTTGGAGCCGAGGGAGCAGGTCTTGGATCGCAATGTTCCGTTGCGACTTGAATCTCGCGAACGCGGTCTGCTTGATGCCTTGCGTCTCGTTCCCTTCGCACTGCCTCCCTGTGGCGCAGGCGAGGTGTTGATTGATGTGAAGGCCGCGGGCATGAACTTCCGCGATGTGCTCAAGGCGCTGGCGCTTTATCCCGCCGAGACAGCCGATGCGCGCATCTTTGGGGATGAAGTGGCCGGTGTGGTGAAAGCCGTCGGCGCTGGCGTCACACATGTGAAGGCCGGTGACCGTGTGTTTGGTCTCGCTGTGTTCGGCCTTGCCACCGACTCGATGGCTCGCGCTGGTGATGTGCGAATCATCCCCGATGGCTTGTCGTTTGAAGAAGCGGCGACGCTTCCCGTGGTCTTCATGACCTCATGGCATGCGCTAAAAACCGTCGCGCAGTTGCAGCCGGGCGAGCGAGTGCTCGTTCATGCGGGCGCAGGCGGCGTGGGCATGGCGGCGATTCAAATCGCGCATCATATCGGCGCGGAAGTCATCGCCAGTGCTGGTAGCGCGGCCAAACGCTCACTGCTCGCCGTCCTCGGCGTGAAGCACGTCATTGATTCGCGTCGCGCTGACTTTGCAGAAGCGGTGATGGAACTCACCGATGGCAAAGGCGTGGATGTGGTACTGAACGCGCTCGCTGCCGAAGCCATCCCGATGGGCCTCTCCTGCCTCGCGCAGTTCGGCCGGTTCATCGAGATCGGCAAACGCGACATCTATCAGAACAGCCGCATCCCACTGTGGCCGTTGCGGAAGAACGCTTCCTTCCATGTCGTCGCGATGGACGCGATCTTCAGCGGCGATGAAAAGCGCACGCGGCAGATTTTGGAAACCATCGCCGAGTTGGTCGAACAAAAGGCGCTGCAACCGCTGCCCTTCCGCTCGTTCCCAGCCTGCCGCATCGACTCCGCCTTCCGCCTGATGGCGCAGGGCAAGCACACCGGCAAAGTCATCGTGTCCTTCCCTGAGCCTTTTGTCGCCAGACGTGGCGAACCGCTCGCTACGGCCTTTGAAGTGAAGCCGGATGGCACTTACTTGATCACCGGTGCCTTCGGCGGATTTGGCAAAGTACTGGCCGAATGGTTGGCTGACTGTGGTGCCAAACATCTCGTGCTCACCAGCCGCAACGGCGCTGCCACACCTGCGGCGGAAGCCTTCCTCATCAAGCTGCGTGCTCGTGGTGTCGATGTGCAGGTGGTGAAGGCCGATGCTGGATCACAGGCAGACGTGAAGCGCCTGCTGGGAGATATTTCATCACTCGGTACACCTTTGAGAGGTGTATTCCATCTCGCCATGGCCATTGATGACGCGCCCATGGCAGCGCTCACGCGTGATCGCATGATCAAAGTGATCGCGCCGAAGGCACATGGCGCTTGGCTGCTGCATGAAGGCACGTTGGGCATGGACTTGGATTGCTTCGTGATGTTCTCCTCTCTTGCCAGTGTCTTTGGCAACTCCGCGCAGGCCAACTATGCCGCCGCGAACGCCTTCCTCGACGCGCTCGCGCATCATCGTCAAGCCATCGGCCTGCCTGCGCTCGCGATCAACTGGGGCGCTCTCGGCGGTGAAGGCTATGTGGCCCGCAATGAGCGCGTGGCCGAATATCTGGCCCTTCACGGCACCACGCCGCTGTCACCCGGCGAGGTCGTCGTGCTGGTCGAGTCCTTCCTCAATGCCGGAGTCACACAAGCACTGGCGATGCGCGTGGACTGGTCGAAGTGGCGTCAATCCTACCGTGGCGGCCAGGAAAGCCCGCTGCTGGAGCGCATCTACGCCGCCGGTGTCGATGCACCTGAAACAAGCGGCGCCAAAAGCGACTGGCGTCTCAAGATCGAGTCCGCCGCGCCCGCAGATCGCACCGAAGTCATCGGCCAGGCCGTGCGCGATGTCGTGGGTTCCGTCTTGCGCGTGAAACCCGAAGGTCTTCGCCTGGATCAACCTCTCACCGATCTCGGCCTCGATTCGCTGATGGCCGTCGAGATCGAAAACTCCATCGAAAGCTCCATCGGCGTCGCCTTGCCACCCGCCAGCCTCATGCGCGCCCGCACCATCGGCCAGATCGCGACCTTGATCGCCGAGCACATGGGCGCGGCCAAAGGTGCCACGCCGGCTCCCGCCGTGATCGTTGTGGAACCAGCGGCGGCCGAAGATGTCGATCTCGACGCGATTTCCGACGAGGACTTGGACCAGTTGCTTGGCACCGCTACCACGGATCGCCCCATTCATATCGAGGCAGCCGTGCTGGAGGTGCGCGTTTGAGTCGATCTAGCCCCAATGCCGTTAAGCAATAATGGAGACGGTGAACTTGGGAGTGGAGCTGAGCGAAACGGGTTTCAACATGCGCGGCCACTTGCTCACGGGCTGGCGCAGCTTGCGTTCACAGGTGCGGCTTCGTCGTTTGGGCAGTGCTTCACGCGCGATCTGCGCACGCACCGCGTCGATGAGCTGCTCCTGCTGGCTTGTGCTCAAGATCCCTTCTCCCGCGCTCAGCGTGATCCATAACCCCAGCATGTGGATGCGGGACTTGGCGAAGCTCACACGCATGGCGCAGGCATCTGCCACCTCGCCCTCTTTGCTTTGCGCGGCGGCGGCCAGCCGTTCCTCCGCCAGCAGGCGGCTGGCCATGAGCATCGCCAGCAGCTCCTGCGCGGCGCTCTCCGGCGTGTGGCTTTGCACCAGTTCGCTGTGGCGCAGGTTGAGCTGCTTGTAAAAGAGCTCCTGCTCCCAGCGCCGCGCATAGAGTTCGATGAGCTGCCGTGCGCTGGCCTGCCTGCAGCTCAGGCTGGTCCACAACCGCACTTCGACCCACTGCTTCTGCGCACGGCTCCACACCCGCCCGCGCACTTCGCGGGTGATCAGCGCGGCCACTTCCTGGCGTGGACGTTGTTTGTCGCGCAGGCTCACCGCCACCTCGGCGCTGCCGTCGGCATGGGACCGCTGCACGCGCACGGCGAGCTTGCCGCGCACTCGCACCAGAAAGTGGCTGCCCACCGCCCGCGTGTGCGTTTGCAGGTCTTGCAGCATCGGCGCGTGGCCGTAGAGACGGCCGAGGATAAGCAGGCAGCCAGCGGGCAGTTGGGTGAAGAGCTGGCGGCTGAGGCATTGTTCGTCGCTGTGCTCCCAGCTCAAAGCGGCTCCCAGGGGCGCATGGCTGCCGAGTTCCACCAGCGTGCTCATCCGCAGCTTGGCGAAGGCGGCGGGTCCACGGCGTGTGCGTGCCTTGGGCGCCCTGGCGTTGGCGGGCGTGTTGGGCAGGCTCCACTTCGACGCGTCGATGCCTGTCAGCAGCAGGCCTTTGAAGAAGGCGCTGCTGTGACGTTGGGCGTCGGCCAGCGGGCCGAGGACGCGCCGGGCGATCTGCTCGAAGAGCTCGCTGCCCATGCGGGCACGGCGCTGGCTGAGGGCGGAGTCACTGATGGGCATGTGATAGAGCCGCATCATGATCTGCGCGAGGCTGCCTTCAAGATGCACAAAGAGGCCGATGAGCGCGGCGACAATCTGCACGTTTTGCACGCGCCGCCGAGGCCCCTGATGGGAACCCTCCTCGCGCAGGCTGCTGATCTGGGTGACGGCGGGTTGCAGCACCTCTTCGATGCGTTGTCTCAACCC